>OLGD01000196.1_pt1 | contig 124567 bp, 111 predicted proteins | sample 1605311 | NCBI WGS metagenome assembly OLGD01 (sample SAMEA3888917, study PRJEB22519) | human gut metagenome | biome: human gut; feature: human-associated habitat; material: faeces | place: Denmark | collected 2010 | reverse complement strand
GATATTCACTTTCGTGAATCTTCGGAAAATCCATATTCACGCCCTCCTTGTCTACACCATTAGACTTCACACATAGTCTACCACATTAGACAGCCAAAATCAATAGAGTTCACAGAAAAGATACAAAAAAATTGCCCGCAGAATTTCTCCCACGGGCAAAGTGTTGGTTAGCTATCAAGCGGTTTGTATTCAGTTACAGTTTTCAAATAGGTTTCGGGATCACCGTTCAGTATCAAATCAGCATATCCAATCGGATCATTGTAGATCAGATAGTCCAGTTCTGACCGCTGATACATATTATCGGCAACCTCATTCTCCACGGCGATGGTATCAATGGCAATCATGCTGCCATCTAAAAATTTCAGTTCCACACAAGCGGTATCCATGTTAAACTCACAAGAAATCAATCTATCCATAAGAAACCTCCATTTTGCGGGATGTTAGATCATCCCAAAATATTTGAATGCTTCTCGGATTGCTTTCTCTTTTTCCGGCGGACACATGGGCTGTCTGGAATCCTCGGACTTCGGCAGATTGTAGTTCTTGCCGACTTCCAGTCCGCATTTTCTCTTTATCTGAGAAATATAAAGGTTGGAAACCTTTAACCCGGTATGCTCCAAAACATACTCCTTGATCTGCGGATAGGTTGCTCCATCTTGGAACTCGGACATATCCATATCTTCCAAAGAGAACTCAACCCGAACCTTTTTCGAGTCGATCTCTCCCTTGGAAAGCAAGACCACCGTCTCCACATAGCAGCTGTCCGGACACAAGTCTACCTTGTTGTTCCACACCTCATTACTGTCAACATTAGGGTCAATGTCCCAGCAAACACTGTGGTCTTCGTCCAGATATACTCTGCGGAAATTGTTCCATTCCCGGAATGGTGCAAACACGGTTCCGGCCTGAAGCAAGGGGCGGGCATCATATAGCCGGATTTCCCCGTTGTCAAAGCTCAGCAGCAATGTGAAATCACTTCTGGGAACGACCTTGGTAATTCGCTTACGCCCGGAAGCAAAATACTCTGCCATTTTCCGGTCGTACCCTTTGGCCAGATAATATTCTACACTTTTCCCCATAATCTCACGTCCTATCTCACACTATAGCAGCAATCAATCAAAGAATCAATCAAAATGTGTGAACTATCACGTTGGAAACAGCAAAAGTGCTGCCCAGCTATGGCCGGGCAGCACTTTTTCATATTATTGCTTATTTCACCGGAGAAGAGCTTCTCAGCGTTACGTCGTGATATCCGCCCTCGACGATGGAGACGGAGGATACCAGCGTCAGTTTGGCGTTCTTCTGCAGGTCGGGGATGTTCGTCACGCCTACGTTGCACATGGTGGACTTGACCTTGTACAGGGACGCTTCCACGTTGTCCCGCAGGGGACCGGCGTAGGTGACGTAGGAGTCAACGCCTTCCTCAAAGCTGAGCTTGGCGGAGCCGCCCAGATCGTAGCGCTGCCAGTTCCGGGCGCGGTTGGAGCCTTCGCCCCAGTATTCCTTCATGTACGCGCCGTTGACCATGACCTTGTTCGTGGGGCTTTCGTCGAAGCGGGCGAAGTAACGGCCCAGCATCAGGAAGTCCGCGCCCATGGCCAGCGCCAGGGTCATGTGGTAATCGTGGACAATGCCGCCGTCGGAGCAGATGGGCACGTAGATGCCCGTCTCCTTGAAATACTCGTCACGGGCTGCGGCGACCTCGATCAGTGCCGTTGCCTGACCACGGCCAATGCCCTTTGTCTCCCGGGTGATGCAGATGGAGCCGCCGCCGATGCCGACCTTCACAAAGTCAGCCCCGGCTTCCGCCAGAAAACGGAATCCGTCCTTATCCACCACGTTGCCGGCGCCGATCTTCACGGTGTCGCCGTAGGTGTCCCGCACCCATTTGATGGTCTTTTCCTGCCAGCAGGTGTAGCCCTCGGAGGAGTCGATCACCAGCACGTCCGCACCGGCCTCCAGCAGGGCGGGAATGCGGGTGGCGTAGTCACGGGTGTTGATGCCCGCGCCTACCAGATAGCGCTTCTTGTTGTCCAGCAGCTCCAGAGGGTTGTCCTTGTGGGAGGAGTAGTCCTTCCGGAACACGAAATACAGCAGGTGGTCATTCTCGTCCACGATGGGCAGGCTGTTGAGCTTATGCTCCCAGATGATGTCGTTGGCTTCCTTCAGGGTGGTGTCCGCAGGGGCGGTGACCAGCTTCTGACGGGGGGTCATGAAGTCCTTGACCCTGTCGGTGGGATCCATACGGCTGACGCGGTAGTCACGGCTGGTGACGATGCCCAGCAGCTTACCGTTGGCGGTGCCGTCCTCGGTGATGGCCACGGTGGAGAAGCCGTTGCGCTGCTTCAGCGCCAGCACGTCGGCGAGGGTAGCTTCCGGGGTCAGATTGGAGGCAGAAGTGACGAAACCGGCCTTATAGCCCTTCACCCGTGCCACCATGGCGGCCTGATTCTCGATGGACTGAGAACCGAAAATAAAGCTGATGCCGCCCTCCTTTGCCAGTGCGATGGCAAGGGTATCGTTGGAGACGGACTGCATGACGGCGGACGTCAGCGGCACGTTCAGGAAAATCGCCGGTTCCTCCGTGCCCTTGCGGTACTTGACGAGGGGCGTTTTCAGACTGACATTATTGGGAATGCAGTCTTCCGAGGTGTAGCCGGGAATCAGAAGATACTCGCTGAAGGTGTGGCTGGGTTCCGGGTAGTAATACGCCATTGGTATGACCTCCTATAGTAAAATAGATTGCTTGAATGTATAACTGCACCGCGCAATCCCAAAAAGCAACTGCGCGGTGTTGTCTTACAAAGTTTTTCTGTCCCCCGCGTCCAGAACCTCCACCACTTCCTTGCCGGAGGAGCTGAGGTTCTTGAAATTGCCCAGAATCTCGCTTACGGGGTGGACGATGGCAAAGGTATGGGGGTACTTGTGGACGATCTGGCTGACCAGCGCCACCTGGGTCTTGTTCACCACGCACAGAAGCACGCTGGTTTCCCGGCCGGAGTACATGCCCTTTGCGGGGAGAAAGGTCGCGGTGTGGTGGAGGCGGTCAATCAGCTCTCTGGAAACCTCCTGGGGGGAATTGGTGATGATCTCAAAGCAGATGGCCTCCCGGCCGGACTTCATCAGCCGGTCGCCCACCGTGGTGGACATGAAGCTATAGAGAATGCACAAAATCACCGGCTCCATCTGGCAGCCGTAGACAAAATAGCTGACGATGGCAATGGCGGAGTTGATGGCGAAGCTCATGCCGAAAAACGGCCGGTTGGGGTGATGCTTATGGACAATGGCGGAAACGAAATCCGTGCCGCCGGTATAGGCGCTGGCCTTGATGAGGATGGAGTACACAAAGCCCTGAATGACGCCCGCGACCATGGGGCCGAGAATTTTGCTGGTGCCGTTTTCCGTGACGTAGGCGAAGGCGGACAGGTCCACCTTTTCCAGAATCAGCAGTCCCAGAGAGAACGTGACCACGTAGACCATGCTGCGGATGGCCATGGGCTTGCTGACCTCAAAATAGCACCAGATTGCCAGAGGGATATTGATAAACAGGCTCAGATAACCCACGCTGACGCCGGTGACGTACTGGATCATGGTACAGATACCGTTGATACCGGAGGGGGCGAACTGGTTAGGGAAAACAAACAACTCGTAATTGACAGACGCCAGCAGCGCAATGAAGGCAATGACTAGATATGTCCAGACCTTTTTCATACAGAACTCCTCTGAATCCTACGGCCATTGCCGGGTTCTTAATTTTCGATTCTAGCATAGATTTGTCCACGGGTCAAGGTATAATTCGACGAAATTCGCCTTTCTTGGGAAAACAGATATGGGTGGATTTTCCGCTTTGGATGGCAGGTCGGACACACTTTGTCCGATTCTGTTATCTTTCGGTGTCCCTTTCGGGAATTGATTGTATTTCAACAAAAAAGCCTTGTTTTTTCTGTGGAAATGTGATAAAATTTAGGTTGAGAGATTATGCGCAAAAATCGAGCGTTTTCTACTGTTTTTTCCTCAAAAGAGTTATGAAAGGAGCTGCCCTATGTATTCATCTGCCTATGTGTGGGCAAAGGTTCTGAGCCATATGGAAGAGCGGCTGGGGGCTGTCACCGTTTCGGCATGGTTCGACGATGCCGAGGTGGTGGAGCTGAACGAGAACAATCTGATTCTGTACTCCCCCTCGGATTTCCGCCGGGAGATTATCCGCCGCCGCTGCACCGATTACATTCAGGACGCGCTGAAGGAAGTGTTCAATTCCGACGCGAAGCTGATGGTCTTCGGTGACGAAGAGCTGAACACCTTCAAACAGAAGGGGAAAAGCGTTTCTTCCATGGACTTCAATCCCCAGTTTACCTTTGACAACTTCGTTGTCGGCCCCTCCAACCGTTTCGCTCACAGCGCAGCCATCGCCGTTTCCAAAACGCCGGGGCAGGTGTACAATCCCCTGTTCCTTTATGGCCCTCCCGGCGTGGGCAAGACCCACCTGCTGTATGCCATCGCCAACGGCATCCGCAAGGAAAACCCTAACGCCAACATCGTCTACATCAAGGGCGATCAATTTACCAACGAGCTGATCGCCGCCATTCAGAACGGCAAAAATATTGAATTCCGCAGCAAATACCGGGAAGCCGACCTGTTTCTGATCGATGACGTGCAGTTCATCGCCGGTAAGGAATCCACCCAGGAAGAATTCTTCCATACCTTCAATAAGCTCTACGAGGAACATAAGCAGATCGTCATGACCTCCGACCGCAAGCCCAGCGATATGCTGACGCTGGAGGACCGGCTGAAGACCCGGTTTGAGTGGGGCCTGCTGGCGGATATCCAGCCGCCGGATTATGAGACCCGTATGGCCATTCTGAAAAACAAGGCCAAAAATCTTGGGCTGAACCTTTCCGACGATGTGTGCAACTATATTGCCATCAACGTCACCAACAACGTCCGGCAGATTGAAGGTACTGTCAAGAAAATTCTGGCTTACCGGGATCTGAACAACATGCCGCTGGATCTTCCCAACATTTCCCGGGCCATCGACGATATGTTCAAGAGCGAGGGCAACGCCCTGCCCACCCCCAGCCTGATCATCAGTCAGGTATGCAAGTTCTACTCCATTGACGAGGTGCTTCTCCGGGGCACCCAGAAAAACAAGGGTACCGCCGAAGCCCGGCAGATTGCCATGTATCTGATCCGCAAGCTCACCAACCTGAGTCTGCCGGACATCGGCAAGGAATTCGCCCGGGATCACTCGACGGTATTGTACGCCATCCGGAAAGTCGAAGTCGCGCTGAAAAACGGAGACACCACCATGCAGAACAATATCCGGGACATCACCGCGAACATCAATTCCTGCCTGTAAATTTTCTCCACAAGCCCTGTGGAATGTGGAAAACAAGATTGTGGATAAGTTGCACCCGGTTTGGGTCTTCACAGGCCCTGTGGAAAAGGGATGGATCATCCACATTGGGCTGTGGATAAAAAAGACTTGCGGCACTAAATAAAAAGGGACTTTTCCACATAAGTTTGTACTACCACTGTTATTACTACCTGAACTTATTGATAGAGAGATATATTGATTAAAATCAGAAAGAAAGGATTTTACCTATGCGTTTTACCTGTGAAAAAAACATGCTGGTCACGGGACTGAACATTGCGGGTCGTACCGTCGCCCAGAAGAGCAGTCTGTCCGTCATCGAAGGAATCCTCTGCAAGGCCGGACAGGGACTGAGCCTGACCGGTTATAATATGGAAACCGCCATTACCTATGAAATCGACGCGGACGTGTCCGACATGGGTCAGTGCATCCTCCCGGCGAAGCTGTTCGGCGATATCATCCGCCGTCTGCCGGAGGGACCGGTGACCGTGGTTGTGGACGAGAACTACAAAGTCTCCATCCGGGCAGGGTACGCTTCCTTTACCATTTCCGCCGAGTCCGCCGAGGATTATCCGGAGCTGCCGGACGTGGGCGACGGCCGGGAAATCTATATCCCGCAGAACAAGCTGAAGGAGTTGATCTCCGGCACTATTTTCGCTGTCAGCGAAAATCAGGGGCGTCCCATTCACACCGGTGTGAAATTTGAGGTAACGAATGACGCCATCACCGCCGTGGCCGTGGACGGGTTCCGTCTTGCCCGGCGCACCTTCCACCCGGAGGAGGGCACTGGACGGGAGCTGAATTTCGTGGTTCCCGCCGCCGGATTGAAGGAAGTGGAGAAAATCCTTACGGACGTGGAGGATAACGCGGCCTTTACGCTGGGTACGAAGCACATTCTGTTTCAGGTGGGAAACGCCACGCTGGTATGCCGCCTGCTGGAAGGCGAATTTCTGGACTGGCGGCGGGTGGTGCCTTCCAACTGCCCCATCAAAATGGTGGCAAATGTTGGTGATCTGGCGTCTTCCGTGGAACGTGTCGGCCTGATCGTGTCCGAAAAGTACAAAAGCCCCGTGCGCTGTGTGTTCGGCAATCAGGAGCTGCTGATGCGCACCAGCACCACCATCGGCGCGGCGGAGGATCGCTGCTCTCTGGCCGGGGACGGTCAGGAGCTGGAAATCGGCTTCAACGTCCGGTATCTGGCGGAAGCCCTGCGGGTGATCCCCTCGGAGGAGGTCACGCTGGAGCTGACAAATGGGTTAAGCCCCATTGTTCTGACCCCAGTGGACGAGAAGGAAGACTTTGCATATATGGTGCTGCCCGTCCGGATCAAGAACGGCTGAGCGAAGGAGTCGGCTTATGAAGGTAGTCGTCAAAAAGAAGGATAACGCCATTCCCGTGGCGATCACCACGGAATATATCAAGTTACAGGACGCCATGAAGCTGGCGAACGCCGCGGAAACCGGCGGCGAAGCAAAGCTGATGATTCAGGAGGGGCAGATTCTGGTCAACGGCGAGATCTGCCAGATGCGGGGCAAGAAACTGCGCCCCGGCGACCGGTTCGTCTGCAACTCTCAGGCGTACCAGATCATCACCCATGAATCTGAATGAGCTGAAGCTCCGATCTTTCCGAAATTATCAGGAAATCGCGGCGCAGTTTGACCCCGGCGTCAACCTGATCGTGGGGGATAACGCCCAGGGAAAAACCAACCTGCTGGAGGCTATATCCTATCTTGGCAGCGGGAAAAGCTTCCGGGCGCAGAAAACCTCGGAAATGGTGCGGTTTTGTGAAGATTTCGGGGAAATCGACGGTTCTGTATTCTCTCAGGAGCGGCAGCAGAGCATCCGATGGATTCTGTTTCCCGGCTCCCGTCCCCGGCAGCTGTGGCTGAACGGGGCAAAGAAGAAAACCGCCGGGGAGATCGCCGGGGTGCTGCCTACGGTGCTGTTCTGCCCGGAAGATCTGATGATCCTGAAAATGGGAGCGAGCCAGCGGAGGCGGTTCGGCAATCTGGCGCTGTGCGCCCTCCGGCCGAATTACGACGCGGCATTGACGGAGTACAACCGGATTCTGGAGCAGAAAAGCCGCATTCTGAAAGATCATTTTGAAAATCCCGGTATTCTGGAAATTCTGCCGGAATACAATACCCGGCTGTGTCAGGTGGGTGCGCTGCTGATCTCCTACCGGGCGCGGTTTTACGACAGTCTGGGCAAGGCCGCGGCCAATTACCACAACCAGTTTTCCGGTGGAGCGGAGAATTTTACCCTCAGCTACAAGACCGTCTCCACGGTCATTGACCCCTTCGCCCCTGTCCCGGAACTGACACAAAACCTATTAGACCATCTGCAAAGCCACAGCCGGGCGGAGTTGGAAACGGCGCAGTGCCTGACAGGCCCCCACAAGGACGATTTTACCGTAAGCCTGTCCGGCATCGACCTGAAAGCCTATGGTTCTCAGGGGCAGACCCGGACGGCGGCCATCAGCTTGAAGCTTGCCCAGCGGGAGCTGATGGCGCGGGAATGGGGCGAAGAGCCGGTTCTGCTGCTGGACGATGTTCTGTCCGAGCTTGACCCCGGGCGGCAGGACTTTGTATTAAATAAGATCGTCTCCGGGCAGGTGTTCATCACCTGCTGCGAACCGGGACGGTTTACCAAACTGGGAAGAACAATTCAGATAGAAAAGGGAAGCATTCGCGAATAATTGAAGCATATCACGCAGGAGGGCATATATGTCTGACGAAACGAAAGTAACACAGGAATACGGCGCGGAGCAGATTCAGGTTCTGGAGGGTCTGGAAGCGGTGCGGAAAAGACCCGGTATGTATATCGGCTCTACCTCCTCCTCCGGTCTGCACCACCTGGTCTATGAGATCGTGGATAACGCCATTGACGAGGCGCTGGCCGGATACTGTAAGCATATTACCGTGACCATCAATCCCGGCAACTCCATCACCGTCACCGACGACGGCCGTGGTATCCCCGTGGACATCCAGCCCCAGACCGGGCGCCCGGCTCTGGAGGTCGTGTATACCGTGCTCCACGCCGGCGGCAAGTTCGGCGGCGGCGGTTATAAGGTCTCCGGCGGCTTGCACGGCGTGGGCGCGTCCGTCGTCAACGCTCTGAGCGAGTGGCTGCGGGTGCGGGTTCACAAAAACGGCAGCATCTACGAAATGAAATTTGCCCGTGGCAATATCACGCAGGAAATGCGCATCGTTGGCAAGACCGACAAGACCGGCACGGAGGTCACCTTCCAGCCCGACCCGGAGATGTTCGACAGTCTTGTCTATGACTACGAAGTTCTCCACGAGCGGATGCGGGAGGAAGCTTTTCTGAATGCGGGTCTGACCATCACCATCACCGACGACCGGGACGATGAAAAGCAGATCAGCGAGACCATGTGCTACGAGGGCGGCATCCGGGAGTTTGCTGTCTGGTGCAACCGGAACAAGACGCCATTGTGCGAGGACGTTATCTATATGAGCGGCAGCAAGGGCGACGCTTCCGCCGAGATCGCCGTGCAGTATAACGACGGCTACAACGAATTTCTGCTGTCCTTCGCCAACGACGTGCGCACGCCGGAGGGCGGTATGCACGAGACCGGCTTCAAAACCGCGCTGACCCGTGTTCTCAACGCCTACGGCGTGAAGAACGGCATCATCAAGGGCGACGACAAGGTTTCCGGCGAGGATTGCCGGGAGGGCATCACCGCCATTATTTCCGTCAAGCTCACCGACGCCCAGTTCGAGGGTCAGACCAAAGCCAAGCTGGGCAACGCCTATATCCGTACTCTGGTCGATCAGGTGGTAAACGACCAGCTGACCACCTATTTTGAGGAACACCCCGCCGTTGCCAAGGCCGTGCTGGACAAGGCCATGATGGCCAACCGCGCCCGGGAGGCCGCCCGGAAAGCCCGGGAATCCATCCGCCGCAAGACGGGGCTGGAATCCGGCCAGATGCCCGACAAGCTTCAGGACTGCAACGAGCGGGACGCCAGCCTTTGCGAAATCTACATCGTGGAGGGCGACAGCGCAGCCGGTTCCGCCATTCAGGGTCGGGACTCCCGGTTCCAAGCCATCCTCGCCATGTGGGGCAAGATGCTCAACGTGGAAAAAGCCCGGGCGGATAAGATCTACGGCAACGACAAGCTGTATCCCCTGATCGTGGCGCTGGGCGCGGGCATCGGGGACGAATTCGACATTGAAAAGCTCCGGTATCACAAGGTCATCATCATGGCCGATGCCGATGTGGACGGCGCTCATATCCGCACGCTGCTGCTGACATTCTTCTTCCGGTATATGCGGCCGCTGATCGAGCACGGCTACGTCTACTCTGCTGTGCCGCCCCTGTACAAGCTGACGAGGGGCAAGAGCGTGAAGGTCGCCTATTCCGACGACGAGCGGGACGCAATCTCCTCCCAGATGCGCAGCGACAACCCCAACGCCAAGATCGACATTTCCCGGTTCAAGGGCCTTGGCGAAATGGACCCCCACGAGCTGTGGGAGACCACCATGGACCCGGAAAAGCGTTCCCTGCGCCGTATTACGCTGGAGGACGCCCGCCGCGCCGACGAGATTTTCACCGTTCTCATGGGCGAACAGGTGGAGCCGAGAAAAGACTGGATCGAGCGGAACGCGAGATACGCAGTCAACATTGACATTTAGTTTTGCAGCAACCCTGAACTGGAGGTGCGTTTATGGGACATAACCGCAGTTATAAACCCGAGGATATCCGCTTCCCCGACCAGGTGATCACAGAGTCCAACCTGGTGGATGAAATGGAGAAATCCTATATTGAATATGCCATGTCCGTCATCGTAGGGCGGGCATTGCCGGACGTCCGGGACGGACTGAAGCCCGTTCACCGCCGGATTTTGTACACCATGTACGAAAGCGGCCTGACCTCCGACAAGCCTTTCAAAAAGTCGGCAACCTGCGTCGGTGACGTGCTGGGCAAATACCATCCCCATGGCGACGCGTCGGTTTACGACGCCATGGTGCGTCTTGCTCAGGACTTTTCCATGCGGTATCTGCTGGTGGACGGCCACGGCAACTTCGGCTCCGTGGACGGCGATCCCCCCGCGGCTTACCGTTACACCGAAGCCCGGCTGAGTAAAATTTCCAACGAAATGCTCCGGGACATCGACAAGGACACCGTGGACTGGGACCCCAACTTCGACGAGACCCGCAAAGAGCCCCGCGTACTCCCCTCCCGCTTCCCCAACCTGCTGGTCAACGGTTCCTCCGGCATCGCTGTCGGCATGGCCACCAACATCCCGCCCCACAACCTGGCGGAGGTCATTGACGCCTGCGTGTGCGTGCTGGATGACCCCGAAGCGACTTTGGCCGACCTGATGGAGCATATCTCCGGCCCGGACTTCCCTACCGGCGGCATCATTATGGGACGCAGCGGCATCCGCGCGGCTTACGCCACCGGCCGTGGCAAGGTGGTCGTCCGCGCCCGGACGGAATTTGAGGAACACGGCAAGGACCGGATGCGGATTATCGTCACCGAGCTTCCCTATCAGGTCAACAAGCGTCAGCTCATCAAGAACATTGCCGAGCAGGTGAAGGACAAGCGCCTGGACGGCATTTCCGACCTCCGGGACGAGACCGACCGCAACGGTATGCGCATTGTCATCGAGCTGAAAAAGGACGCCAACCCCCAGGTCGTACTGAACAATCTGTTCAAGCAGACGGCTTTGCAGTCCAGCTTCGGCATTATCATGCTGGCGCTGGTGGACAACCAGAAGCAGCCGAAAATTCTCTCCCTGCGGCAGATCATCGACGAGTACCTGAAGCATCAGGAAGAAGTCCTCACCCGGCGCACCCGGTATGACCTGAAAAAAGCCCAGGAGCGGGCGCATCTGCTGGAAGGTCTGCTCATTGCCCAGGATAACATCGACGAGGTTATCCACATCATCCGCTCGGCTTACGACGACGCCAAGCAGCGTCTGATGGATCGCTTCAAACTGGACGACGTTCAGGCACAGGCCATTCTGGACATGCGGCTGAAAGCCCTGCAGGGTCTTGACCGGGAAAAGCTCCAGAGCGAGTATGACGAGCTGGAAGAAAAGATCAAGTATTATCTGGAACTGCTGGCGGACGAGAACAAACTCAAGGCTGTCCTTCGCGGCGAGATGATCGAAATTCGGGACAAGTTCGGCGACAAGCGGAAGACCGAGATTCAGGAAATCGAGGACGAGATCGACATCGAAGACCTGATCGAGGAGGAGACCTGCGCCTTCACGCTGTCCAACCAGGGCTACATCAAGAGAATGCCCGTGGACACCTACCGCACCCAGAGCCGTGGCGGCCGGGGCGTCAATGCCCAGAACCTGAAGGAAGAGGATTATGTCAAGAGCCTGACCATTGCGTCTACCCACGACCACATGCTCTTCTTCACCGATCAGGGACGGGTGCATCACCGCAAGGGTTACCAGATTCCCGAGGCAGGCCGCACTGCCCGGGGCACTGCCATTGTCAATGTGCTGCCCCTGAATCCCGGCGAGTCCGTCACCGCCATGGTGATCACCCGGGAGTTTGACGAAAACGAGTTCCTGATGATGGTCACCCGGAAGGGCACCGTGAAGCGGATTCCCTTCGTCTCCCTGAAAACCAACCGCAAGGCGGGCATCCGCGCCATCACCCTGGACGAGGACGACCACCTGATTAACGTCATCCGCACAAACGGCGACGACGACATCGTGCTTGCCACGGCCTTTGGCTACGCCATCTGCTTTAACGAGAACGACGTGCGGTGCATGGGTCGTGACGCGGCGGGCGTTCGCGGTATTATGTTAACCGACGGAGACTATGTAGTCGGCGCGGAGAAGGCCGAGGAGGGCAAGACTCTGCTCACCGTCACCCAGAACGGCTACGGCAAGCGCACCGCTCTGACGGAGTACCTGCGCACCGGCCCCAACGGGGAAAAGCAGGCGCAAAGCCGGGGCGGCAAGGGTCTTAAGAACTACAACATCACCCCCAAGACCGGCAATGTGGCCGGCTGCCGTGTGGTGAGCGAGAGTGACGATGTTATGCTCATCGAAAACGGCGGCGTCATCATCCGCATTCCCGCGTCCTCTATCAACGTCTACAAGCGGGACGTTCAGGGCGTCATCGTCATGCGCATTGACGACGGCAATCAGGTGGTCTCTTTGGAGCGTGTCGAGAAGATGGACGAGGAAGAGACCGGAGAACAGGCATGAAAACCGTGACCCTGTACACTGACGGCGCCTGTTCCGGCAATCCCGGCCCCGGCGGCTGGGGCGCCATTCTGGAATACAACGGCGTGGAAAAGGAGCTTTTCGGCGGGGAAGACAGCACCACCAACAACCGCATGGAGCTGACGGCGGTGATCCGGGGCTTGCAGGCGCTGAAAGAACCCTGCACCGTGGAGCTGTACAGCGACAGCAAGTACGTCATCGACGCGCTGGAGAAAGGCTGGGCGTGGGGCTGGAAAAAGCGCGGCTGGGTCAAATCCGACAAAAAGCCCGCTCTGAATTCCGACCTCTGGGAAATCCTGCTGACCCTGACGCAGAAGCACGACGTGCATTACCACTGGGTCAAGGGACACGCGGAGAACCCGAAGAACAACCGCTGCGACGAGCTGGCAGTCAGCGAGTGGAAAAAGCGTAAATGAAAGATCATCGGGCGGCAAAATTGCCGCCCGATGTTACCATAGGAGGAAAATATGTTTTTATCCATCGGCAACGACATGGCTGTCCGGGACAGGAGCATCATCGGCATTTTTGATCTGGACAACACTTCCACCTCCAAGCGCACCCGGGAGTTTCTGAACCGGGCGGAGCGGGAGGGTGAGGTCATCCCCTGCGACGATCTGCCCAAGTCCTTCATCCTGACGGCGGAATACGGCTTTTCCCGCGTACATCTGACGGCGCTCAACGCCGCAACGCTGGAAAAGCGGTTAAAGTAAAGATTTTAACGCAAAAAATGTGCATTTCCAAAAGGAAATGCACATTTTTCCTGACTATTTTTACTTTGTACCGAAAATCCGGTCGCCCGCGTCGCCCAGACCGGGGACAATGTAGGCGTGCTCGTTGAGCTTCTCGTCAACGGCGGCCAGGAAGATTTCCACGTCGGGGTGGGCTTCCTGAACGGCCTTGATGCCCTCGGGGCAGCCGATGATGTTCATCATGATGATGTTCCGGCAGCCGTGCTTTTTCAAGAAATCAATGGCCGCGACGGCGCTTCCGCCGGTGGCCAGCATGGGATCGACCACGTAAACCACCCGGTTGGAGATGTCCTCCGGCAGCTTGCAGTAGTATTCCACGGGCTTGTGGGTCTCAGGGTCGCGGTACAGGCCGATGTGACCGATTTTTGCGGAGGGGATCAGTTCCACCATGTTGTCCACCATGCCGAGGCCGGCGCGAAGGACGGGGACGATGGCCAGCTTCTTGCCGGACAGCATCCGGCACTTGGCAGTAGCGACGGGGGTCTGCACCTCTACCTCCCGGGTGGGCAGGTTGCGGGTGGCCTCATAGCACATCAGACCGGCAATTTCGCCGACCAGCTCGCGGAATTCCTTAACGGAGGTCTTCTTGTTGCGCAGAATGGCCAGCTTATGCTGGATCAGGGGATGATCGAGGACGTGTACGTTTGCCATGATATTTCTCCTTCTATTTACAGGGTTGAATGAATCGGCCCCGGATTTATGAATTTTGCTGTTCCCGCTCGAGACGTTCCCGTTCCGCCTGACTCAGGCGCAGGTAGTTGGGGGTCAGAGCGGCGCCGTCGCCGGTTTCCCCGGCGGCTTGTTTTTGCGCGGCCAGAAGGGCGACCCCTGCGGCGCGCTGATGCATCCGGTGTTCCGGAGGCATAACAAGGTTGGGGATATCCCCGGAAAGGGTCTTGTAAGTAAGGACGCTGCCGTCCCCCACCAGAAACACAGGTTTCGTCAGGTGTGCAAGTTCCTGCTTCAGCTGCACCAAGGCAATGGCGCGGTCTTCGGTGATCCTTTTGAGACTGCCATGGTTGACATAAAACAGCGCATGATACACCTGACTCCGCCGGGCATCCATTACGGGACACACGTAACCCTGATATTCGCCCAGGGAAAGCGCCATGGCTTCCAGCGTGCTGACGCCGTAGCAGGGCACTTCCCTGCCCCATGCGAAACCCTTTGCGGCGGCGACGCCGATGCGCACACCGGTAAAGGAGCCGGGGCCTGCGGCCACGGCCACCGCGTTTACGTCGTTAACAGTTTTGCCGCATTGATGCAGCAGATTTTCCGCCATGACCATCAGGGTCTGGCTGTGGGTCAGGCCGGTGTTCTGGTAGCTTTCCGCCAGAAGTTTTCCGTCCTCCAGCAGCGCCGCGGAGGCGGCTTTCGCGCTGGTTTCAAAGGCTAAGATCAGCAAGAAAATCCCCTCCCGAAATGGTGATTCGCCGGGTGTTCTCCCCCAGAACGTCGATGGTGACGCTGACCGCGCCCTCCATGGCCTCGGTCACATTCTCACTCCACTCCACGGCGCACACGCCGCCCCGGTCGAGATAGTCCTCCCAGCCGATGTCGAACAGATCGTCGGCGGAGGAAAGACGGTACATATCAAAATGAAACAGGGGGAGCCGCCCGCCAAGGTATTCGTTGACGATGGTGTAGGTCGGGCTGGTGACGGCTTCCGTGAAGCCAAGCCCACGGGCAAGTCCCCGGGTGAAGGCGGTCTTCCCCGCCCCAAGGTCGCCCCGGTAGGCAAGAACCGTCCCGGCGGGGATGATCTTCCCTATCGCCGCGCCGATTTTCTCCGTTTCCTCCGGGGAGTTTGTGATAAATTCCATGTGAATCTTCCTTATTGATGGGCGTTTTTCAGGGAACATCTGATTAAATCGGCGAGAGCTGGCGGCAGGAGATTTTGGCTCAGCCGAAAGTTCTGGAAGCGGAGGAATACTCTATGTATTTCCCGCTTTCAGAACTGCACGGATGGGGCAAAAGATTCGCCGCCAGCCGAAGACGATTTATTCAGTGTTCCCTTAGCTTCTCCGCCTGATCGGCGGTGGCGAGGGCGTTGATGATCTCGTCTAAGTCACCGTCCATGATCGCGTCAATGCGGTACAGGGTCAGTCCCACCCGATGGTCGGTGACACGGCCCTGGGGAAAATTGTAGGTGCGGATGCGCTCGTTGCGCATTCCCGTTCCTACCTGACTGCGGCGCAGACCGGTAACTTCGCTGTCCAGACGCTCCTGCTCCATTTCGTAGAGCTTGCTGGCCAGCATCCGCATACATTTCTCCCGGTTCTGGATCTGGCTCCGCTCCTCCTGACAGGCGACCACGATGCCCGTGGGCTTGTGGATCAGCCGCACGGCGGAGGAGGTTTTGTTGATGTGCTGACCGCCCGCGCCGCTGGAACGGTAGACCTGCATTTCGATGTCGGCGGGGTTGATCTGCACGTCCACTTCCTCCATCTCCGGCAGAACCGCAACGGTTGCGGTGGAGGTGTGGACACGGCCGCCGGATTCCGTTTCGGGAACCCGCTGCACCCGGTGAACGCCGGATTCGTATTTCAGCCTGGAATACGCGCCCCGGCCGCTGACGATGAAGTCCGCTTCTTTGACGCCCCCAAGCTCCGTTTCGTTCAGGTTCATCAGCTCAATGCTCCAGCCCATTTTCGCGGCGTACATGGAATACATCCGGAACAGACTGTGGGCAAACAGGGCGCTTTCCTCGCCGCCGACGCCGCCGCGGATTTCCATAATGACGTTTTTTTCGTCATTGGGGTCTTTGGGAAGGAGCAAAATCTGGATTTTTTCGGCAAGGGCCTCCTTCTGCGCCTTGGCGGCGGCGTAGGTTTCCTGACAAAGCTCCTTCATTTCCGGGTCCGCCATCAGCTCCTGAGCGTCCGCCATGTCCTGCTGCGCCTGATTGTAGGCGTGAAAGGCTTCCACAATGGGCTCCAGATCGTTTTTTTCCCGGAGCAGCTTCGCCGCCTTCTGGGGGTCGGCGTAAAAATCCGGCTGCTCGGACTTGGCGGAAAGCTCTTCGTATTTATTGCAGATGGCCTGTAGTTTATCCAGCATATAGCTACTCCATTAAATTTATAATATCGGCAATTCTGGCAGCCGGATACGCATTTTCGACTTTTTTCCAGACATACATCCACCTGGTAAGGGAATGTTATTAGGGAAGCTCTGATGGAATCGGCGAGAGCCGACAGCGAGAGATTTTTCTCTGGCCGAAAGTTTCGAAAGCGGAGGAATACTGTATGTATTTCCCGCTTTTGAAACTGCGCGGGTAGAGGAAAAGATCCGCTGCTCGGCCGAAGACGATTTCATCAGAGGTTCCCTACAGGACGGAACACATTTAAGACGCAGCTGGCGGTGTCCGTCAGGGACCTGGTTTCCCGCAGGCGCTGAGCGCCGTCTTTGCCAATGCGGAAAACGTGGGGCGTCATGGAAAGAAGATTTTCCACCTGCTCCCCTTCCACGGTGAAGGTGAACCGGATGGGGACGGATTTCACAAGGGTGAAGCCCGGCACGTCCGGGACGGTGTCCTTGGGTTTTTCGATAAGATGGTCGTAAATGATGGATTTCAGTCCAAGCAGATGGTCTTCCGCCGCCAGAACCTGAAAAAAGTATCCCTCCGGCCGCAGAACACGCTTGAATTCCTCCGGCATGGTCAGGGCAAACAGACTGGTGAGCAAACGGCATGAATGGTCGGCCACGGGAATGTGGGACGCGGTGGCACAGAGCCACAGGCCGTTCTTGTATTTTCCGGCGGCACAGCGGACAGCCTCCCGGGAGATGTCCATTCCCGTGAGGCGCATTCCAAGCGCCCCGGCCAGCCGTGCGGAGTAATATCCTTCCCCGCAGCCTACGTCCAGAAGCTCACCGGACGGTCTTATCTCATTTGAGTTAACCGTTAACTCTTTCGCAGCAGCGATCAGGGCTTCGGCGATGGGGGCGTAGTACCCCGCTTCCAGAAAGGCGCGGCGGGAAAGCACCTGCTCGCGGGTGTCCCCCGGGTGCAGGGAGTGCTTCTGCTGAACGGTCAGCAGGTTCACATAGCCCTGCCGGGCAATGTCGAAACAGTGATGCCCGGAGCAGACGAGGGATTTGTCAAACGTATTCAGTTTGCTTCCGCAAATTGGGCAAATCAAATCCATTCCGCAACCCTCCACCCTATAGTATACCGCATTTTTGCCGCTACGTCAAATCAAAATTGCGGATATGGGGGGCGTTGGGACGGAACATAAAAAATGACGGAGGTGGTATGATGCGGCGGTTTCTGGCGGTTCTTGCGGTGCTGAGTCTGCTCGTGATTCCCGTGGACGCGGCGGAAACGACAAAATATGTGGCGCTGACCTTTGACGACGGGCCGTCCGGGCGGTATACCCGCCGGCTTCTGGACGGACTGTGGGAGCGGGAGGTGAAGGCCACGTTTCTGCTGTGCGGCTACCGGATCAAGGATTACCCGGACATCACCCAGCGGATTTTCGACGAGGGTCACGAGATCGGCTACCACGGCTACACCCACAAAAACATGAAGGAAATGAGCCGCCGCACGGTGGCGTCCGAAATCATGGACACGCAGGCGCTGCTGCCCGAGGGGTGCGAGCCGGTGTTTCTCCGGCCGCCGGGAGGCTGCTGCAGCGATGCCGTTCGGCAGGTGGCCGAGGCGCGGCAGCTGGCAATCCTCAGCTGGTCGGTAGACCCCCGGGACTGGGCGACCTCCGACACGGCGGCGGTGGAGCGGGCTGTGCTGAAAAACGTGAAGGACGGGGATATCGTCCTGCTCCACGATATGACGGTCAGCTCGGTGCAGGCGGCGCTGGACATTGTGGACGTGCTGAAAGATCAGGGCTACGAAATTGTCACGGTTTCGGAGCTGGTGAAGCTCCGGGGTGTGAACCTGAAGCCGGGAAAGACCTATACCAGTTTTCCGGTGGTGCTGAAATAAAAAATTTGCAGCCATTCCAGAACGGAATGGCTGCATTCGTGTGAATTACGCCGCCTGATTTTCAAAGGCGTTGACTTCGCTGGCGGCTTCCATGGCGAAGTAGGCGCGGAGAATATCCTCAGCCACGGCAGCAAGGGTCGCGCCGTGGGCGGCCTTTTCGCCGTAGACGGCTACGGCGACCTCCGGGTCTTCCATGGGGGCGAAGCAGATGAACGCGCCATGGTCAGAGCCGCCGGAGGAGTGCTGAGCAGTACCGGTCTTGCCGCATACCTTGACGGGGAAGGTGTCCAGGTCCTTGGGGCCGCCGAAGTGAGAACGAGCGGTGCCTTCGCCTCCTTCGATAACCTTGCGCATACCTTCAATGTAGGTATTGTAGGTGGTGGAAGCAATTTCCATCTGGCTCATGATTTCGGGAGAATTTTCCTTGATGAGGCTGCTGTAGTCGGAGGCGACCACGCGGCTTAAGAAGGTGGCCTTCATACGGGTGCCCTTGTTGGCCAGAGTGGAAGCGTAAACGCACAGCTGCAAGGGGCTGAACCGGTTTTCGGCCTGTCCGATGGCGGCCAGAACACGGTCGCCTGCGGTGATCTGGGAGTTGACGCCGGTCTCGCCGTAAGCGGCCTTCTTACTGGCCTCATCGGTGACCCAGCCGACCTTTTCCGTCAGCTCAATGCCGGTAGGAACGCCCAGACCCAGACCATTGGCGGTTTCGTTCAGCATCTCGATGGTCATACGGCTGCCCAACTCATAGAAGAAGTAGTTACACGACACTTCCAGCGCCCGCTGAGCGGTCAGCTCGCCGTGGGTAACGCCGGGGTTGGATGTCCAGATCAGGCATGTGGGAGAGAAGCCCGGGTACTTGGTGAAGACACCCTGATCCCGGATGATCTCGCCGGGGAGGTACAGGTATCTGCCGAAGAACTCACTCTTCGGGTTTGTACTACGGTGCTCCATAGCGGCAATCAGGGTACACATCTTGAAGGTGGAGCCGGGGGCGTAGTTGGCGCCGAAGGCGCGGTTGAAGAAAGGCTTCAAGGGGTCGGCCTCGATCTCGGCCCAGTCCTGATTCATGGTGGCGAGGTTATAGGTGGGATAGCTGGCGCAGGCCAGAATCTCGCCGGTCTTGACCTTCATGACGATGACCGCCGCGCCCTCCGCGTCCAGGCCGTTACTCTCATCCTTGGAGGTGTTCTTCTCCGGGTCGGTCAGCTCCTTCATGATGTTGGCAAGAGAGTCCTCGGCAATGCCCTGAAGCTCCAAGTCAATGGTGGTCTCCACGTTGTTTCCGGCGATGGGGGTGTAGATCTCGCCGGTTTTCTGATTCACGCGCCAGAACTGCTCGACGATGGTGCCGTCCTTGGAAACCACGTCCACGCGCTGGCCGTCGATGCCGTGGAGGTAATCCTCAAAGGCTTCCTCAAAGCCGGACTGGCCGATGTAGGCGTCCATGGAGTAGCCTTCATTCTCGTATTTTTCCCAGTCGGCGGCGTCCATGCCGCCCATGTAGCCTAGGATGTGGGCGCCGTATTTGGTATGATATTCCCGGACGGTGGAGGATTCCACCATCAGACCGGGGATGTTCAGCTCCAGAATGGCGGACAGATTCTCGTCGGAGATGTCCTGAATAAAGGTGTAGGTAGGCAGCTTGGAAATACCGCGAAGATCAAATTCGTAGCGCATACCGATGACGGCGCGGGCGTCCTCGTCCGACCAGCCCTCGGGAATCTTGTAGCGCTCCCGCAGCTTCTCAATGAGCAGGGGCGCGGTGATGTCCGAGTCCAGCGACCGGTCAACCATGAAGCTCTGGAAGTGGTTCTGCCAGGAAGTGGCAAAATCGTTCAGAGTGTACTCAAAGGGGCGGGTCTTGCTCACGGGGAAATGGTCGTTATAGCTGAGATTTAGCTCCCGGCATTTCTGCACAAGGGAGTACAGCGCCTCGTTGGTCTGGCCGTAGGACTCGATAACGTAGTGGTTGAACACCAGATTATAACTGGCGCGGTTGCCCACCAGCTTGTTGCCGTTGCGGTCAAGGATATCGCCCCGGGCGGCACGGACGGTGGTAACGGTGGTGTATTTCGCGATGTTGTCGGTGTTGCCGTTGGTCTTGATGATCTGAAGATCAAAGAGCTTCAAGGCGAACAGCGCCAGAATCGTAATAAACAGAATAAAAAGCAGGATAGCGCGAAATCGGCTTATTCTTTCCATGTGGTTCCTCCAATAAGGCCAATTTTATTGATAAGCGGGTACAGCAGGACCATAACGCCGAAGCTGTAGCCGGCGGTGATCAGGAAGGAGAACACCCGGTCCCACCGTGTCAGCCCAAGGCCGATGCCCACGACGAACAGACCCATCTCGTAAATTGTCAGCGCGATACCGGCGCAGATGACGATGGAAGCTTTCGTGCGCCGCAGGTAGGCCTGCCGCAGCAGCGTAGCGATGATCCCGACGGCGCATAATAGGCCAATGCAGTAAGGCCCCGGCGCGGAGCCGGAAAAGTAGTAAATGGTGGACGCAAAAAGGACAAACAGACTTCCCACATCCACGCCCTCAATGACCGTGATCAGCAGAATGTACACCACCGGCAGATCGGTGGTCGCACCGAAGATGCTGACGCGGCTCATGATAACGTCCTGAATGGTCAGGAGCAGGATACCCGTCAGCACATACAGCGTCCATTTCAGCATCCGCTGCTTTTGCAGCTGGGTCACGTGGAACAGCCCGGAAAGGCTGTTTTGCCGGGGGTCGGGCTTGAATTCCGACTGTTTGGACAGTTTTCTTCTTGCCATGGCGCGTCCTCAGCCCACGGGGGTGGTCGGTTGGGTGGCGGCGGCGGTTTCGGACGGGGCGGTGGCAGTCTCGGAACCTGTGGACGTGCCGGGGGTGGTCACGACCTCGGTGGTGTAGGCGGTGATGATGAAGACCTGCTCCAGGGAGTTAATGTCCGCGGCGGGGTCCAGAAGGGCGAACTTGGCGACGCCCGTTTCCTCATAGCCCGCGTCCACCACGGAGCCGATGATCAGGCCACGGGGGTACACCGTGGAACCGGAGGTCACCACCTGATCCTTATTGCGGATGATGGAGTCGGAGGGCAGGTAGTTCATTTGGAGCAATGTGTCGTTGCCGCTGGTATAGCCGCCCTTGACCATGCCGTTGTAGCCGGAGGTGGAGATGGTGCCGGAAATTTCCAGCGTGGAGTCCAGAACGGTCTTGACGACGGCGTAGTTGACGCCCACCTCCGTTACCAGACCCACCACTTCGCCGTTGGCGGTGATGGCACACAGATTCTCCCGGATGCCCGCGTTGGTGCCCCGGTTGATGGTGAAGGTGCTCTCCCAGTCCGAGGAGCTCCAGCCGATGATATAGGCGTCCACCAGCTTGTAGTCCTCGTTGGTGGCCTTCAGATCCAGAAGCTTGCGCAGACGCTCGTTTTCACGGGCGACGGAGTCGGCCTGACGGGCGACGTCCTCCATCTGGGCGATGCGTTCCTCCAGAACCTTGTTTGCCGCGTCCAGAGCCTCGTAGCGGAACATATAGCTGTAGTATTTTTCCGCCGTGTTGGTCAGGGTGGTGCCCGCGGCGCGGAAGGGGGCGAGAACGCCCTGCACGATCACGCTGGGAAGACTCTGGTTGGAAATGCCGCTGTAGATGGCCAGCGCCGCCGTCAGCAGCGCGGCCACCACCAGAATGATCTTCACTTTGGTACTGAACAGATTTCTCATAAGGTATCCTCCATCACTTCCTGCGCTGTGCGGCAAAGGGTCTCATACAGCCGGCACACGGGAAGTCCCATTACATTATAGTAGTCGCCCTCCAGCTTTTCGCAGAACAGCGCCGCGCCGCCCTGAATGCCGTAAGCACCGGCCTTGTCCATGGGTTCGCCGCTCTGGACGTATTTCTGAATCTCCTTCTCGCTGAGGGGACGGAAATGCAGGCTCGTCACCTCGGTGAAGGTCTCGACCCTGTCCCCAAACAGGATGGTGCAGCCGGTCATCACCTGATGATCCCGCCCGGAGAGAAGCCGGAGCATGGCCGCCGCTTCCTCCTCGCTGTGGGGCTTGCCCAGCACCTTTCCCTGACAGACCACGATGGTGTCTGCCGCAATGACGATGTTTTCTTCTCCCCGGCTGACGGCCAGCGCCTTCAAACGGCTGACCCGGGCAACCTCGTCAAAGGGCGGCTTTTCCGGGTCCATGGTTTCGTCAATGTCCGCCGCCCGGACGGTGAAGGGAATCCCAAAGAGGGACAGAAGCGCCTTTCGCCGCGGCGAGGCGGAAGCGAGAATGAGCTGCATAAGGTTCTCCTTTCGATGCGGAGGAATTTTATTCCACACCCCGTAAGTACAGTCCCCGGGTACACGCGCCGGGGTCGAGGGGTTCGGGGTTCATGTAATCGTTCAGCACGCGGTCAACTTCCTTGGAATTTTCCGTGGTGAAGTACAGCCGCGTCGCCCATAAGCCCAGCTTGGCAAGATCGTCCTGCCGGTCGAGCCAGCTCAGCTTCTTGCCGTTGAGCAGCACGCTGCGGCAGCTGTCGCCGTCCCGGATGACCGGGAACTCCGCGCCGGTCTTGTCGATCAGGCGGGTGGCTTTCAGATGGCAGGTGCATTCGTTGGTCTTGTTGTGGATGAGGCAGTGCTCCGTCACCATCAGGGGCAGCCGCCCGTAGGCGATCAGCTCGGCGTTCACCGCCTTGCTCATGTCCCGGATCTGGGGCAGGGTCATTTCAAAGCTCACCGTGGCGGAAGCCATTTCCAGAGAACGCATGACGTTCATGGAGGCGGAGTTGAAGATGTTCAGGCCGAAATCCCCGTGAACCCGCATTCCTGCCTCCCGCACGGGGGCGATCAGGCCGAGATTGCCCACCAGCGCGTCCCGGACACCGGCGGCGCGGAGGACTTCCAGGCTCTTTTTGATCCGGGGCAGCTCCCCGTCGTGGACGATTCTGGGCAGCACCGCCGCCACTCGTCCCCGCTGCACCAGCCGGGCGCAAAGCTCCCCGTCGGCGAGCAAGATGTGGATGGGAACGTACAGCAGTGTGGTTTCCAGATCTAAAAGCATGGGGGTCAGCTGCTCCCGGGAGGTGACCTGAATGGTCAGGCCGGGCAGGCCCGAGGGGCCTTTGTATTCCGGCACGGGCTTGGGCTTGCGCAGGGTCTGTTCCTCCCGCCGGGCGCGGATGGCGGTGAGCTGATTCAGCACGTCCCTGCGCATGGCATTGATGGCGGAAGCGGAGATGATCAGACCGGGATCGACCCGGGTGCGCACCTCCACGCACCGGTAGGGCGTGCCGCCGGTTTTGGAGACCCGCTGGGCGAGCATCGCCCCGGTGAGGGAGATGTTCTGGGCGCGTTCCGGCACGGGGCCGTCGGAGCGGCATGTCCGACCCTCCGGGTCGGTGGCGATGACGCAGCTGCCGTCCACGGTGACCATGGCCTGAAAGCGGATATCCACAAGGGGGGTCTCCCCTGCCTCATAGGATTGCCGGGCGGCCTGAAGCCATTTTCCGTCGTCATCGTTCTCCTGCCGCACGCCGAACATTTTGGTATCCACCCTACTTGTATAGTAGCCGTCGGTGAAGCCCTGACGGTTAAAGGCGGCGTACAGGGCGTCCATCATGGGCTTGGTGACGGTCATCTCGTCCAGCGCCTTGCGGTAGACGGCGGTGACGGTGGCCACGTATTCCGCCCGCTTCATCCGGCCTTCCAGCTTCAAAGAGACCACGCCCATTTCCTGCAATTCCCGCAGATAGGGAATCAGGCAGTTGTCCTTCAGACTCAGGGGGTATTTTTCCTGCCAGTGGGTGTAGCCGTAGCTCTGGCGGCAGGGCTGGGCGCAGCGGCCCCGGTTGCCGGAGCGGCCGCCGATCATGGCGGACATGTAGCACTGGCCGGAATAGCACATGCACAGCGCGCCATGGACGAAGACTTCAATTTCAATGGGAGAGTTGGCGCAGATGTAGCGGATTTCCTCCCGGCTCAGCTCCCGGCTGAGAACGACCCGCTTGATGCCCATGGCGGCGCACAGCAGCACGCCGGGCAGAGAATGGACGGTCATCTGGGTGCTGCCGTGGATGGGAACGCCGGGGGCAATCTGACGGCACAGCTGCACCACGCCCAAGTCCTGCACGATAAAGGCATCAATATTATTCTGCGCGGCATAGCGGATCAGCTCCGCCGCCTCGGTCATCTCCCGGTCGGAGACGAGGGTGTTGAGGGTCAGGTGCACCTGCACGCCCCGGACATGGCAGTATTTAATGGCATCCACCAGCGTCTGGGGAGTAAAGTTTTTCGCGCTTTGCCGCGCGTTGAACGCGCCGCAGCCGAGGTACACGGCGTCAGCGCCGTTCTGAACGGCCGCGCGCAGAGCCTCCATTGACCCGGCGGGCGCCAATAATTCCAGCATAAGCTCTCTCTCCAAAATTCGGTTTCGGGGCAGACCCCCGCACAATAATATAGTATTGAACAGTATAGCACAAAGAAACGAAAACTTCCACCCCCGAAGGGAGAATTCAAGAAAAATTCAAGGGAACTTCATATTCAGAAGGCGATTCCCGGGGTAAACGCAAGGAAGATTTTCCAGATTCGCCCCAATTCCCCAAAATGTTCAAGAATAATTCAAAAACAACCTATTGACATTTCTGGCACTCTGCGGTATAGTGTGCTTAGCACTCAGAGAGATGGAGTGCTAAAGATAAAGTGAGAAGGAGGGATACGATGGAACTGACAGAGCGGAAAAAGAAGGTTCTGCGGTCGGTGGTGGATTTGTATATCCGCACGGCGGAGCCGGTTGGTTCCAAGGCCATTACCGAGCTGCCGGACATGAAGTATTCCTCCGCGACCATCCGCAACGAAATGGCGGAGCTGACCGCCATGGGTTATCTGGAGCAGCCCCACACCAGCGCTGGCCGCATCCCCTCCGCCGCCGGTTACCGGCTGTACGTTGACGAGCTGATGATGGATTACCGCCTGTCCATTGACGAAACGAAGTCCATCAGCAGCGCCATTGAGGAAAAGATGCAGCGGGTGGATAAAATGGTGGAAAAGGTGGCAAAGCTGGTATCTCAGGCCACCGATCTTCCCGCCATCTCCGCAGCGTCCCGACAGGGCAGCGCCTGCGTCAAGCGGTTCGACCTGATTCTGGCCGGACAGGGAAGCTTCATTCTGGTGCTGATGCTGGGCGGCGAGCAGGTGGTGAACAAGCTCATCAAGCTGCCGGTAAACGTCAGTGAAACGGATCTGAAGCTCCTGAGCGCGGTGCTGAACGCCAGCATGACGGACATTCCCCTTGATGGGTTCACCGCCGAGCTGATGGAAAAGGTCATGCGTTCGGCGGGCGCGGCGGCAAGTCTGGTGCCGGTGATTCTGGACTTCACCCAGGAGACGCTGAAAAACAGCGACTCCACCAGAGTGGCCGTCACCGGTCAGGCAAGACTGTTGAGCCTGCCGGAATACCGGGACGTGGACAAAGCCCAGCGGGTGATGGATTCCATCGACGAAGAGGCACTGGCAAACCTTCCCGCCGTCATGGAGGGCGCCAACGGTACGAAAGTGCTGGTAGGCCCCGAAAACGTGGCGGATGAGCTGAAGGATACCTCCGTTGTGATGACCAAGTTTGACATCGGCGACGGAATGCAGGGCATGATCGGCGTGGTCGGCCCCACCCGGATGGATTACGCAAAGGTAACGGCGCGCCTGAGCTACTTCGCCGAGAGCCTGAGCAAGATGTTCGGCAAGCCCGAGCAGCCCCAGCAGCCAAAGCTGCCGGAGCCGCCGAAGGAAGGATAGAATCAAACAGGCAGGGCTGGGGAAAATCCCCGGAACCACAAAAAGCGGAGATTTTCCCCCACCCTGCAAATTGACAGGAGGTCACAGACGTGGCAAAGAAGGAAAAAGAAGAAGTAAAGAAGCAGACCCCGGAGGAAACACCTCAGGAACCTGTGGAGGAAACCCCGAAGGAGAAGACTCCTGAGGAACCGAAGCAGAAGGATGCCAACCCCTGGGAGGAAAAATACAATTCCGAGCACGACGCCCGGCTGCGTCTGGCAGCGGAATATGATAATTTCCGCAAGCGCACCACGAAGGAAAAGGAGCAGTCCTACGGCAACGGCAAGGCCGACGCCGTAACGAAGATGCTTCCCATCTACGACAATCTGGAGCGCGCGCTGAACCAGCCCACGGAAGACGCCGCCTACAAAAAGGGCGTGGAGCTGACCATGACGGAGCTGCTGAAGATCCTGAATGGTCTCGGCGTGGAGGTTTTCGGCGAGGTGGGCGACACCTTCGACCCGAATCTGCACAACGCCGTGATGCATCTGGACAGCGAGGAGCATGACGAAAACGTCATCACGCAGGTGTTCCAGAAGGGCTTCAAAATGGGCGATAAGATCGTCCGGTTCGCCATGGTGCAGGTGGCAAACTAAAAACGTAAACAATTTAGCTTTAATATATTAGGAGGAAAACATTATGTCTAAGATTATCGGTATTGACCTTGGTACTACCAATTCCTGTGTTGCTGTTCTGGAAGGCGGCGAGCCTGTTGTCATCGCCAACGCCGAAGGCAACCGTACTACCCCCTCTGTTGTTGCATTTTCCAAGACCGGCGAGCGTATGGTCGGTCAGGTGGCAAAGCGTCAGGCTGTGACCAACGCTGACCGCACCGTGTCTTCCATCAAGCGTCACATGGGTGAAAATTATCACGTCACCATCGACGGCAAGGGCTACACCCCTCAGGAGATCAGCGCCATGATCCTGCAGAAGCTGAAGGCGGATGCCGAGGCTTATCTGGGTCAGAGCGTTACCGAAGCCGTCATCACCGTCCCCGCTTACTTCTCCGACGCGCAGCGTCAGGCGACGAAGGACGCCGGTAAGATCGCGGGTCTTGACGTGAAGCGTATCATCAACGAGCCTACCGCAGCCGCTCTGGCTTACGGCCTCGACAAGGAATCCGAGCAGAAGATCATGGTTTATGACCTTGGCGGCGGCACCTTCGATGTGTCCATTCTGGACATCGGCGACGGCGTCATCGAGGTTCTGGCCACTGCCGGCGACACCCATCTGGGCGGCGACGACTTCGACCAGAGAATCATGGACTATCTGGTTGCCGAATTCAAGAAGGCTGAGGGCATCGATCTGTCGAAGGACAAGGTCGCTATGCAGCGCCTGAAGGAAGCTGCCGAGAAGGCCAAGATTGAGCTGTCCGGCGTGACTTCCACCAACATCAACCTGCCTTATATCACCGCCGACGCCACCGGCCCCAAGCATCTGGACGTGACCCTCACCCGGGCAAAGTTCAACGAGCTGACCGCCGATCTGGTGGAGCGCACCATGAAGCCCGTCCGTCAGGCCATGTCCGACGCGGGTCTGAGCGCTTCCGACATTCAGAAGGTGCTGCTGGTTGGCGGCTCCACCCGTATCCCCGCCGTGCAGGATGCCGTTAAGACCATCACCGGTAAGGAAGGCTTCAAGGGCATCAACCCCGACGAGTGCGTGGCCGTTGGCGCTGCCATTCAGGGCGGCGTGCTCACCGGCGACGTGCAGGATATCCTGCTGCTGGATGTCACTCCTCTGTCTCTGGGCATTGAGACCATGGGCGGCGTGTTCACCCGTCTGATCGACCGGAACACCACCATCCCCACCCACAAGAGCCAGATCTTCTCCACCGCTGCGGACGGCCAGACCTCCGTTGAGGTTCACGTCCTGCAGGGCGAGCGGGAAATGGCTGCCTACAATAAGACGCTGGGTCGCTTCCAGCTCACCGGCATTGCTCCCGCACCCCGGGGCGTGCCTCAGATCGAGGTTTCCTTCGACATCGACGCCAACGGCATCGTGAAGGTTTCCGCCAAGGATCTGGGCACCGGCAAGGAGCAGAACATCTCCATCACCGCTTCCACCAACCTGAGCAAGGAAGACATCGACAAGGCCGTTCACGAGGCTGAGCAGTACGCCGCCGAGGATAAGGCCCGCAAGGACGAAGTGGACACCCACAACGCCGCCGACCAGACCGTCTATCAGACCGAGAAGACCCTGAACGAGCTGGGCGACAAGATCGACGCTTCCGAGAAGGCTTCCATCCAGTCCGCCGTTGACCACCTGAAGGAAGTCAACAAGGGCACCGACATCGAGGCCATCAAGAAGGCCACCGAGGAAGTCCAGCAGGCGTTCTACAAGGTTTCCGAGAAGCTGTATCAGCAGGCGAACCCTCAGGGCAGCGCACAGCCCGGCGGGAACACCCAGAAGCCCGGCGACGACGGTGTCGTTGACGCCGACTACGAGAGCGTTGACTAAATCCGAATGCCTAAGGGGCGGCAAACGCCGCCCCTTCTCGGCATATTTTCCTGAGTTGGCAGTTGAAAGTTGACAGCAGCAAAGGTTGCTGCATTTTATACGAGTTTTTAATAAAACGCTTAAAAGCGTTTTATTAGGCCGCAGGACTGCGGCCAGCGGCCACTGCCTCTAAAAACGAAGTCAATACATTTCTTACCGCCGCCCAGGCGGTCTGCCGTGGAACGGCAGAATAAAATGATGAAATCATTTTATTAAGAAATAGTATTATCCATGGCTGTCAGCTGTCCACTGTCAACTGTGGAAGCTCTGAGTGAGAGATTCCAGATAATGAGGTGAATTGAGTATGGCAGATGCAAAAAGAGATTACTATGAGGTGCTGGGCGTCAGCAAGGACGCCAGCGCCGACGACATAAAGAAGGCCTACCGCAAGGCCGCCATGAAGTACCACCCCGACCGTAACCCCGGCGACAAGACTGCCGAGGAAAAATTCAAGGAGGCCGGGGAAGCCTACGAAGTCCTGTCCGACGCTGACAAGCGCGCGCGGTACGACCAGTACGGTTTTGCCGGAGTTGACCCAAACTTTGGCGCGGGCGGCGCTGGCTACGGCGGCGCAGGCTTTGGCGGTTCCGGATTCGGCGGGTTTGACGGCTTCGGCGATCTGGGGGATATTTTCGGCGAGTTCTTCGGCGGCAGCCGCAGCCGCGGCTCCCGGCAGAACGCGTCCCGCCGGGGCGAAAACGTCATGGCCCGGCTGGAGCTGACCTTCGAGGAAGCGGCCTTCGGCTGCAAAAAAGAGGTTGCTGCCCAGCGGATCGAGAACTGCCCCAACTGTAAGGGTACGGGCAGCGCCGACGGCGTGATCGAGACGTGCAGCCAGTGCCACGGCACCGGTCAGGTGCGTTCCGTGCAGAACTTCATGGGCATGCAGATGCAGTCCACCACCGCCTGCCCCACCTGCGGCGGCCGGGGCAAGGTCATCAAGAACCCCTGCACCACCTGCCGCGGCAAGGGCAAGGTGCGCAAGACCAACCGGGTCAAGGTGAAGATCCCTGCAGGCGTGGATGCCGGACAGAGCGTCCGTGTCCGCGGCGAGGGCTGCGTGGGCGTGGGCGGCGGCCCGAACGGCGACCTGCTGGTGGAAATTTCCATCCGGCGGCACCCGATCTTCACCCGGAACGGGACGGACGTGTTGTGCGAAGTCCCCATCACTTTCACGCAGGCTGCGCTGGGCGCGACCATTCAGGTGCCCACGCTGGACGGCAAGGTGGATTATGAGATTCCCGAAGGCACCCAGACCGGTCGGGAATTCATCCTGCGGGAGAAGGGCATTCCCGAGGTGGGCAACACCCGCCGTCGCGGCAACGAGCGCTTCACGGTGGTGGTAGAGACTCCCACCAGACTGACGAAGGAGCAGAAAGACCTCCTGCGCCAGTTGGACGGAAGCGTGGATCAGTCCCCCAAAAGGAAGAAATTTCTCAACAATCTGAAAGACTTTTTCGGTTGATCCGAAAAAAGGCAGGACAGCCACTTGCGGCTGTCCTGCCTTTTGTGTATAATGGGAGAAAGATTTTCCAAAAAGGAGGCTTCCGCCATGAAACGTGAGGACTACATCAGCTGGGACGAATATTTTATGGGCATCGCCATGCTTGCGGCGAAGCGCAGTAAGGACCCCAACACGCAGGTCGGCGCATGCATCGTCTCGCAGGACAACATCATCATCTCCACCGGCTATAACGGTATGCCCAAGGGCTGTTCCGACGACGAGTACCCATGGGAGCGGGACGGCGACCAGACCAAGTACCCCTACGTCGTCCACGCGGAGCTGAACGCCGTGCTCAACGCCAACGGGCGGGATCTGCGGGGCAGCAAGCTGTATGTGGCGCTGTTTCCCTGCAACGAGTGCGCCAAGGCCATCATCCAGAGCGGCGTAAAGGAGGTCTACTACCTCTCGGACAAATACGCGGACACTCTGGCGACCATGGCGTCCAAGCGGATGATGGATTCCGCCGGTGTCCGGTATATCCAGATGCGCACCGAGATCAAGTCCATCACACTGGACTTTACCCCGGAGGAAGACAGGCGGTAAAAGGAGAACGGGATGCTGCGACGAATTTTGTTTGCGATCAATCTGCTCCGGGCGATGCCCGCGTACTGCGCCGTGTGCCTTTCCGGGGCGAAGAAGCTGATCTGCGCGGAAACGGAAGGGTATATGTGGTTTCTGGAAACCTATGACGGCGATAATTTCTTTCTGCGCTTTGCCTGGCTCATGTGGCGCTATGACTGCTACCGCAGCCACGTGGTGTTCCGGTGCAGTTCAGGCTTCCACCATGTGCAGCTATCTTGTCAGACTGCTCTACCCGCCAAAGAAGGACATGGAGGTGCTGGGGGAGATTGGCGAAGGACTGGTGATCTACCACGGCCACGGAACGGTGATCGCACCATACCGCATCGGAAAGAACTTCTCCGTCTATCAGGGCGTCACCATCGGACGAAACGCGAAGCCGGGGCGGGAGATCAACAATCCCATCATTGGCGACAACGTGACGGTCTTCACCAACGCGGTGGTCGCCGGGGGCATTACCATCGGGGACAACGTCACCATCGGCGCGGGTGCCGTGGTGATGAAGGACGTTCCCGCCAACAGCATCGTCATGGGAAATCCCTGCGTCATCCGGGAAAAGCAGCCCTCCGGCGTTTGAGAATACAGATACATACGAAACATCCGGCTGCCGCACGACAGCCGGATGTCTACGTGTCATACTGAACTTCAATTAAAATCTTAAAAAAAGATTTTAATCAGGAAATAGTATCAAAAACCTCGCGGAGGAAAGCAGCCCGCAGGCGGCCAGGGCGTGCGCGCAGCAGACTGTCAGACCCTTTATTTCAAAAGGTCTTTGGTCTTCTGAAATAAGCGAAAAAGCACGCCGAAGCGTGCTTTTTCTGGTGACCCGCCGGGGATTCGAACCCCGGACCCACTGCTTAAAAGGCAGTTGCTCTGCCAACTGAGCTAGCGGATCAGATTTGGCTGGGATGGCCGGATTTGAACCGACGAATGCCAGAGTCAAAGTCTGGTGCCTTACCGCTTGGCGACATCCCAATGTTGGCGCGGCGCCCTTCGGCCGGACACACAGAGCATTATAACATGCTTTGCACCGTTTGGCAATCCTTTTTTTGCGAATTTTGCGGTTTCATCCGTTCTTTCTTCCCCAATGGCCGCCCCGGAAGATTGGGACTTGAAACCCTCGCCGTTTTGCGCCATAATAACAGCAAATCCCGAATCTGGAGGAACCTTCATGAACATTCAAGATTGGACACTGTACTATGACAACTTCGGGCCTTTGTCCTGTCAGGCGCCCTGCACCATGTACAGCGTGCTCTATGACCACGGAAAAATCCCCGACCCCTTCTACGGCACAAATGAGCGGGAGCTGCAATATCTGGCCGAAAAGGACTGCGTCTTTGAATCCGTCTTTTCCGCCCCGCCCGCTCTGTTCACGCGGGAACATATCGAGCTGGTATTTCATGGGCTTGACACCATCTGCCATATTTACCTGAACGGCACCCTGCTGGGCAAGGTCAAAAATATGCACCGGGAGTACGTCTACGAGGTCAAGCCTCTGCTGACAGCCGGGGAAAACACCCTCCGGCTGGAATTCAAGTCCCCCCGGCGCTACTTCGCCCAACAGCAGCACAAGCACTACCTGTACATGAACGACGGCGACACCCTCCCCGGTGCCGCCCATCTGCGCAAGGCCATGTACCAGTCCGGCTGGGACTGGGGCCCCACATTGCCGGACATGGGCATTTTCCGGGGCGTGGAGCTGAAGGGCTGGAACGTGGACCGTTTCGACGGCGTGGCCGTCCGCCAGCACCACGAAAACGGCAGCGTCTCGGTGGAGCTGGACGTGACCACCAAATGTCACGCCGGGTGCGAGATCTACGCAGACTTCGACGGCAAGCGCGTTCTCCTGAAAAACGGCCACGGCATTATCAAAGTGGATAACCCGAAGCTGTGGTGGGCAAGAGGCTACGGTGACCAGCCCCTTTATGATCTGGATGTGGAGCTGATCTGCGGCGGCGAGGTCATCGACCGCTGCCACAAGCAGCTCGGCCTGCGCACCCTCACCGTCAGCACGGAGCCGGACGCGGACGGCAAGGGCAGCGAATTCTGCTTTGTGCTGAACGGCGTGAAAATTTTCTCCATGGGCGCGAATCTGGTTCCCATGGACAATTTGCTCAGCCGCATCACCGACCAGCGGTGGGAAACCATCGTCCGTCAGGCTGTGGACGCCAACTTCAACACCCTGCGGGTCTGGGGCGGCGGGTATTACCCCGACAGCCGCTTCTACGAGCTGTGCGATCAATACGGCCTGCTGGTGTGGCAGGACTTCATGGTCGCCTGCGCCAACATCTATCTGACGTCGGAAATGGCCGAGGAATTCACGCAGGAGGCCATCTGCAACCTGAAGCGGCTGCACCATCACGCCTCCCTCGCCCTGCTGTGCGGCAACAACGAGATGGAAAGCGGTGTCATCAACTGGGGTTCCCGGGACAACCAGCTGGTGCGGGACGATTACACCCGCCTGTACGGCCATCTGCTGCCGGAGCTGTGCGAGACTTATGCGCCGGACACCTACTACTGGCCGTCCAGTCCCTCCTCCGGCGGCGGTTTTGACGACCCGGACAACCCCGCCAAGGGCGACACCCACTACTGGGAGGTCTGGCACGGCGGCGTCCCCTTCACCACCTACCGGCAGAAACGCTTCCGCTTCTGCTCCGAGTACGGCTTCGAGAGCTTCCCCTCCATGAAGACCATCCGCACCTTTGCCCGGGAGGAAGACCTGAACTGCTTCTCCCGCGTCATGGAGAACCATCAGAAGTGCCGGGGCGGCAACGGGAAGATCCTGCGGTACCTGGCGGACAATTACCTGTATCCTGCCACCTTTGAGAATCTGGTGTATGCGTCCCAGCTGCTGCAGGCGGACGCCATCAAATACGGCGTGGAACACTTCCGCCGTCAGCGGGGGTACTGCATGGGCTCTACCTACTGGCAGTTCAACGACTGCTGGCCGGTGGCCTCCTGGTCCAGCGTGGACTGCTTCGGGCGCTACAAAGCACTGCACTACGCCGCCCGGAAGTTCTACGCCCCCGTGGCCATGGGCCTGTTTCTGGAAAACGGGGCGCTCACCGTCAACATTGCCAACGAGACCCGTGCCGGTTTCCGCGGCCACATTCATCTGGCCATGTGCCGGGGGAATCTGACCGTGCTGGACGGGCTTCGCCGGGATGTGGAGGTGGAAGCACTGTCCTCCCGAGATGTGCTGACCTACCGCGTGGACAGCCGCGACCCCTACGACACCTTCCTGTATGCCGACCTGTACGATGAGCAGGGCCGCTTCCTTATGCGTCAGGTGGAACTGCTGGTGCCTGCCAAGCATTTCCAGTGGCGCAAGCCGGCGTTTGACGTCCGGATCGCCTCCGTCCCCGGTGGGGCGGAAATTTCCGTTCAGGCCGATGTATTTGCCAAGGGCGTTTTTCTGGACTTCCGGGACTTTGACTGCGTTCTGTCCGACAACTTCTTCGCTCTCACCGCCCCCGCGCCCTACCGCGTGACGGTGCAGACCTCCCGCAGCGTGGAGGAGCTGGAACAGAATCTGACGGTTAAATCTGTGTATGATATCCGCTGAACGGTAAGTAAAACGAACCGCCCCCGCTTTCAATGAAAGCGGGGGTCTCCCTTTTGACAGAAAAATCCCGGACTGTACCTGTCCGGGACGTTCACTCTTGTTTCGGCTCGAATTTCATAATATCGGATACATCGCATTCCAGCAGGATGCACAGCTCGTTGATGGTATTGGTGGACACGTTTTCTCCGTGCTTCATGGCGTAGTAATTCGACTGGGGAAAGCCCATTTTGAACAGTCTGTAGGACGTGATTCCTTTTTCCTTCATCGTCCTGAACAGGGGTTCATAGCTGATCACAATACCACCTCCATCGTAAAAACCATTATATTTTTAGGATGCGGTATTGCATATCTACGATAAAAGACATATAATATATGTGTGGAATCCCAACGAACGGAGAGGATAAGCGTGGATGAGGAATTGGCCCCCAGCTATCACGGCGAGCTATGCCGGCACAACGGGGAGAATCCCGATTACGAAATTGCATGTGACGAGTGCGACTACTATCTAATGTGTTTTTCCGATTGGGAAAACACATCCGACGACTAATACTATTTCCTGATTAAAATCTTTGATTTTAATCAGGAAATAGTATTAAAAGCAATCTCGGACTATATTGATTATTACTATAACAACATAAGAATTCAAACCAGAACAAAATGGATGCCTCCCGTAAAATTCCGGGAAGCATCCATGATGTCTAGTTGTTCAATTCAAATAACGGTGTCCAGAAAACTGGGTACACATCAGCATGGCGGGGGTCAATTTCATTTTCGGTTGTTTACGATTCCTCCGCAGCGGCGACATAATCGTTTCCGTAGCAGAAGATATGTCCGCCGATCTGTCCCCAGATGTTGCTGTTGGTGGGCTTCGTGGCGAAATACACCACTTCCTTCGGCAAGATATAGGGGCCGTAGATCGCTCTTTCAATGGCCTCGTACTGCGCCTGGAAGGGTTCCGCCTTGTCCAGACGGGGCACGGAACGGAACTGTCCCTGCCCGTAGATCACGTCATGGAGGTTATCAGGGAAGCTGTCGGAGGCGATCCGGTTCAGCGCCACCTCCGCAACGGCCTGCTGGCCTTCGGCGCATTCACCCTGGGCTTCCACCCAGACGACCTTCGCCAGGAGCTTGATGTCATCCTGACTCAGCTCAATATCCGCGTACCGGGGTTCGCCCCGTTCGGGCGTTTCCTCGAAGTAAATGAAAGGTTCCTCCGGCATGGCGCTCTTGTCGTAGATCCACGCGCCGTCGTAGCCCAGCAGAATGTCTTCCGGGTTAAAGCCTTCCTCGAAGCCTTTTTTCAGCTGCCAGAAGTCGTAATTGTCCCGGTTGGAGTCGTTGACGATGATCTTCCCGTTTTCATTGATGCCGGCGAGAACGATGAAGTGCTGGGAATTGGTGAAGATGGAGTTGTGGTTCATCAGCACGATGGCGACCTGCCCCTCCTGCAGTGCCTTGTAGACAACGTGCCAGTTCGCTGCCTTCTTACAGGCAAGCTGAAGCGTCTTGTTGCCGTATTCCAGCCGGGCAATGTTGTTGATCGCCCGTCCGCCGAAATAGTGCGCCAGCTCGTCGGGGGTGTATTCATGGTCGGTCAGGTAGCTTGCCACCATGGCCAGAGAAACGATGCTGCATCCGCTGGTCGCAATGGTGCCGCTGCCGTACATGGTGTAGGGGTAGTCGTTCTGGAAATACTGCGGAATGGTGGAAATGACCGTCTTTTCTTCGCTCTGCGTCTCCTCCGGGACGTCCTCTCCGGTGGTCTCCGAAGCTGCTTCCTCGGTAACTGCGGGAGCCGTCTCCTCGACAGCCGCCGTCGGTTCCGCAGGGGCCTTCACCTCCGCGGGGATGTACAGGTATTGCAGCACGAGTCTGCAATCCTCGTCCTGCGCCACGTCGGCATAAATCTCACAGAGCCAGTTTTCAAGCCCGCTGTCGGCAATGGCGAAGCTTCCTTCCTCTCCTGTTACGTACCAGCCGTAAAAAACAAATCCGTCAGGGGTCTTCTGTGCGGCATCCTCCCGCAGACCCGCCATCTGCGCCTCATTCGGCACGGCGTAGGTCGTGATCCGGATATCACCGGGAACCGCGTTTTCCGGAATGCCCGCACGTACCACTTCGCCAACAGACGCGGCGGCGGCAGGGAGAGCGGCGATGCCGCAAAGAAGCGTCAGCGAAAGCAGAACCGCAGTCAGCCGCCGGCAATTTCCATGTACGCGCATTCCTTCGCCCCCTGTCTGTAAAAAGCGTTCCGCGCCCCCGCGCGGCGGGGTACGGATGCGTATATAAACACGGATACAGTATAAAGCATTTTTTGTCAAAAGTCAAGATATGTCGAAGGAGGGAAACCGTTCTCCCAAAACGGATTTTCCAAGAAGCACGGTCTGTCTATTTCCTTTTCCAACTGTGGGATATCCACCGGGCCGAGCAGCCCAGCAGCGCTCCCAGCGTGTTCATGATGACGTCGTCCACCTCGCATCTTCCCAGACTGTAACGGTACTGCAAATATTCAATTCCCGCCGAAGAAAGGCACGCCAGCACGACCGTGACGGGGACGGACAGCTTCCATTTCCCCAGCACGAACGGCAGGGACAGCCCGATGGGGAAAAACAGCAGAACATTCATCAGCATCGACCGGTACAGTTCCGGCTGTTCTCTGGCCTCCCGGAAGTTCTGAAATGGAACAAGCACAGCTTCCGCCGTTTCTTCCCCTCTTGCGCAGATCGTCATATAGAAGATCACCGCCGCGATCCCGGCAAAAACGGCCGCGTTGAGTATCCGCCACCGCCTGCTGCCCTGTTCCCTGTTCCCCAGATATCCCCATAGCACCGCCGCCAGGATCATGAAGATCATGATCCTGTGCAGCGGCTGTATATAAATCAGCCAAAAAAGTTTATTCATGTTTTTTCCGTTTCCCAATACGGTTTGCCGCGCTTTCCAGCAGCCCGCGGAGGTACTGAAATTCGCTCGTCTTAAAATAAACCAGCAGCAGAAGACCGTTGGACAGCGCCAGAGCAAGCAGCGCTTTCACGCCAAAGCTCAGCAGCACATTTTCCAGCGACACCAGTGAAACCGCATACCACGTTCCAGCGGCAACCAGAACGGAAACCACGATCTCCCGCCCCTCCCGGACAGCGTATCTGGCAAAGGAGACCTCGAATACGTCCCGGCAGACAAAATAGGGCTTTGTCCAGAAGGACAGGGCAAGGAAACTGACCAGCGTGCCAAACAGAACACCGGCAATGCCGTACCGCTTTGCCAGAACGATAGAGATCACCATGTTTGCAATGGCCTCCGCCATCGGGATAAACCGGTCCGGGTAATACAGACCGGCCGCGTTTTTGGCAATGTCGATCCCGGAGTTGATCCCCTTGAAATAGTATATCGCAACTGCCAGAATCAAAATGGCCTTTGTCAGCACAAAGTCCTGCCCCAGCCAGATCGCGACGAACGGCTCTACCAGACACAGCAGGCAGGTCGCCGTGAACGTATACAGCCAGTAGTTGATAAAATCTACCCGCTTGTACACTTCGTATGCCCGCTCCTTCGTTTCGCTTGCGATCAGGTTGCCCATGCTGGCTGTAACACCGCTGGAGAAGGTGGTCACAAACCCGGAAACAGAAGTGATCAGGGTCGTGTAATTGCTGTACATACCCACGGCGGTCACGCTGACCAGCGAGGAAATAACCAGATTGTCGGAACACTGGGAAATGATATAGCCCACCTTCCCCAGAAAAAGCGCCTTGATGTTTGTAAACAGGCTCTTGCGGACTTCGGGGTCAAGCTTCCGGACGTTCTTGTCCTTCAGATATGGATACCGCCTGTCAACAATGCGGCAGAAAATCAGGTTCTTGACAATGGTCGTGCCGATGTCAACAGCAAGGTACAGAATATAATTCTGCGCAAAATACAGTATCAGCACCTTCAGCACCAGCACCACGATCTGCGCAATGGTGCTTGCGATGGTATAAAGATACTTATTCTGGTCCGAGGTGTTCAGCGTCGTTTTATAGACCCACAAATAGGAGGACACCGAACCAAGCAGGAACAGCCAATACACGAGATTGGCATCCGGCGCGGTATTGTCTTTCAGGAAGAATGGAAGCAGCGGGTAAAATGCTATCCCGATCGCAGCCGTTCCTATCGCCAGAGCGCGGTAAGTATACTTGAAAAACCGCATCAGCGATTTGACCTGTTCAATATCGTTTTCCGCCAGAGGTTTATACAGCGCATAACCGATCGCCAGTCCTATACCGGACTCCGCCAGCGAGAAAATGGTCAGGATGTTGCTCATCAGGCCGTTGATGCCCAGATATTCCACGCCCACACTGTAGATCAGGACCCGCCGGGACAGGAACCCCAGCAGAATCACGATCAGCTGCGAGGCAAACGATACCACTGTATTTGTGACAGATTTCTGCGTTCTGGACCCTTTCACTTTTTGATCTCCTTAGCTTAGACATTGGGAAAGCGCCGTCTGACGGCACAGTCATGTTCGTATGCTTCACCGCGAATGGTTCCGCAGGGGTCGCTCTTCCGTCTTCCTTTTCATTCTTCCAGAATCCGGAAAACCCGCTGAATTTCCCCCTCGTTTCCCTTTCCCTCGGACTGCTGGTACTGGCGGATATGGGCATACAAAGCAGGGTCGCGCATCAGACGCAGAATTCCCTCCGCTACGGCCTCCGGGGTCATTTCCACCACAAGGCCGTTTTCACCCTGTACCATCTGGTCATATACGACGTCAAAATTGGTTGCCACGCAGGGGCGGTTCAGAATTCTGGCCTCGGTCAGCGTCAGGCAGTAGCCCTCAAAGCGGGAAGTCTGCACGTAAATATCTCCCGCTTTCATATAGGGGTAGGGGTTTGCCTGCACTCCCAACAGAATGAAATCCTTCTGCAAACCATATTGGCCGATCTTTTCTTCCAGCATTTTTCGCTCCGGGCCTTCACCGCAGACCATCCATGTAAAGTCCGCGCCGCGTTCCTTCAGAATATGGGCGGCTTCAATCGCGATGTCATACCCCTTCTGCGTCACCAATCGTCCCACGGTCGTTATCACCGTTCCGTGAAGGGACGGCAAATCGGCCGGTTCCTCCGCCATGCTTCTTATGAGCTTTTCGCTGTTGATGTCGTAAACCGTTACCACTTTTTCGGCGTATTCGGGAAAGACTTCTCTGAATTTTTCCGACAGCTGCCCCGAAACGCAGGAAACGTAATCATATTTTCCATAAATTTCCCGGTCGCAATTTCTGTCAAACCCCGCCGCTTCATAGTTTACATTGACCCAGGCAATTTTCTTCGCGGCGTTGACTTTCTCCGCAACAAAATGCGTGGGCGTCCCCTGACCCCATGCAATGGCCACGTCATACGCCCCGGGAAGCGGGTCAAACGCATTGCGCGCGCCATTCCAAAGCACCTGCGTGGCATGGAGGGGGTTACCGGCGCGGTCGTTCTTTCTCAGCTGTTCGCTGACGGCCAGACGCGCCTTTAAGAAGCGGATGTTCCCGGCTGTCAGCTGCTTTACAAGTGGCAGACCGCAGAACTGAAAATAGGGTATCGACGGCAGAATCTTCACCTGCGGCGGCAGCAGCTTTTCAAACGTGCCGCCCCGGTTTATCATCTGCAAATACACGTCATACCGCTGGTAGTCAAACAGGTTCAGCAGGGAGGACAGGCTCTTTTCCGCGCCGCCCACGCCCATGGAATTGATCATGAACAAAATCTTCTTCATCATTTTCCCTCTGATACTATTTCCTGATTAAAATCTTTGATTTTAATCAGGAAGGCATCGCCTAATGGCGCTGCCGGTTTTCAGATAGACCCTAATTGAAGTTCAGTATGACAGGACGTTCTCAATGTACGCCTTGGATGCGCCCACCTGCTCGTCCAGCTTTTCCAAAATCTGTGGATAGTCGATCTGCGGGCAGTCCCCGCCGGCGCTGTCCATCAGGCAGTCCCGCAGGCCAAGGCCGTAAAGAAGGTCCCGCATTCTTGTATTGATATGCTCCTGCCGGTTGAATACCACGAACTGTTTCCGGAAAATCAGCGAAAACGCGGTGGCGTGGAAGGAATTGGACGCCACAAATTGCGCATGGTGTACCAGATTCAGGAACGTCAGCGGCCCGTCCTGCTCGAAGCATCTGTCGCATTCCCCGCAGGAAAGCACCGAGTACAGCTTCCATCCGTTTTCCTCCGCCATTCTCCGCGCGAAGCGAACCATCTCCGGATTGCGGTCAAAATCGTACAGCAGGACATACGGCTCCGTATTGGGAACGGGCTTCTCAATGGAAGCCCATGCTTCGCTGTCCAGCAGGAACACCGGGTCCATCACCTGCACGGCCCCCGGAATGCCCAGCCGCTCCACGATTGCCACCCCGGAGCTTTCCCGAACCGAAATATGATCCAGCCCGGACAGCCGCCGCTTCACGTCCGGCTTCCATTCCTCCGGAATGTCGTCCATGGCAAAGCTGGCCGCGTAGGACGCTCTGACGCTGCCCGCAGGCGCAAAGTCCAGATAGAACGCCGGGTCTTTTCCGTTGGGGAAAAAGCAGTTCCATATCTGGTCGCTTCCCGCAAAGTAGACGTCCGCTTCCGGCGGGTTTTGCTTCAAGTCGTCATTGGACGTGTAGCGGCGCGGGGTCAGCGGCAGGAACTCCGCGGTAAACCGGTCGTATTCCGCTTTCCCGTTTCTGGCCTTAAGCCGCCCCGGCAGTTTCGCAAGGTTATACAGCTCCCGGAGAATTGGCTTATCATATGCGGGATTCCCCAGCCCCCAAAGCGGATAATGATTGCTCAGATAGTCCGGCTTATAGTCAATAATCTGGGCGTCATGCCCCAGCTTGCGCAGGTAGGTCACCAGCGCGTAGGCCTGCAAGCTCGCGCCCACATTGTACACGTCATGGCAGGTAATTGTTTTGATCTTCATACGTTTTCCAGCAGCCTGTAGATCTTCTCGATCTCCCCGGCGTTTGTGTAGTCTCTTATTTTCGTGTTTTCGGTCAGTTTTTGCCGCAGCGCCTCATCCCGAAGCACTGCCGCGATCCCCGCCGCACAGCCTTCGTTGTCCATGGGGACGATCACGCCGTCCACGCCGTCCTCCAGCTGGCTGGCGGAGGTGGCGTAACCGGTGATCACCACGGGCTTGTTCAGGATCTGGGCTTCCCGAACGGTCACCGATTTTCCCTCATACCGGCTGGGCTGAACGTACAGATCGCAGGCTTTGATGTAGGGGTACGGGTTTTCCTTTTTCCCCAGAATGATGACCCGCTCCTCCATCCCGGCGTCCTGTATCCGCTGCCGGATCAGCGCTTCATCCCCGCCGTAGCCAATGAGATACCACTTTACATTGCAGCCCGAAGCCAATATCCGGCGGCAGATATCCGGCACATTGTCAAAATTCTTGGCAGCGCAGAACCGGCCAATCGACAGCAGGCGAATGCTGCCGTCTGACGGCATCTCCCGCTCGGCGGAAAATGCCGCGCTTCTGCTTTGCACAAGGTTCTTTGACAGCATATTTTCCACAACAATGGACTTGTTCGTCAGATAGCCGTGCTTCGCGTCAAACGCCTGCTTGCACGCATCCGACACGTTCACCACGTAGTCGGACATCCCCCACATTTCCTTCTCGATGGCGTCGCAGAAGACCATCTGAGAAGCATCGGTGTGGAACCATGACATCCTGACCTTCGCGGAGACCTTTTTCCCGACGATGTAATGCGGGTCATTGAAGCTGATCGCAAGGTCGTAGTCTCCCGGAATGTCCGGAAGATAGGGGATGCACAGCTTGTGGAAATACTGCTTGTAGTTATGTCCGCTCTGCATCGGGCCTCCGGAAAGGCTGGATCTGATCTTCGCCGCGGCCCTCGCCATCCCAATCGGGATGCAGCCCTGCGCAAAATTCTGTTTCATGGATTCCGTCAGCGCCCGGTACGCCTTCATCTCGGGAAGCAGACGGACATTGGGGTTGAGCATCGACATCAGTTCGCCCTCATGGGCATACAGGAACAAGTCAACGTCATAACGGTCATAATCGATGGTATCCAGCAGTCCCAGCAGACTGCTCTCCGCCCCGCCAAGCTCCATATTAAAATGCAGTATGATGATTTTCCGTTTCATGCTCTGTTCCAATCACTTTTTTCGTAAGCCCCGAAGCACATAATAGTAGTGCTCCCCTAAAAACCGGAGCTTTTCCTTAAGCGGCAGTTCTCCCTTTACCACAGCTTTCCTTGCTCTGGCGATGATTGGGCGAAGCTCCTGCTGCACATCGTCCATGTGGTACTTTTTTGCCTGACGCAGCCTGAAGTCCGCCAGCTGCAGCAGATTCGCGTAGGCGCAGTCGCGGTAAAGCAATTTCTCCCCGGAGCGCTCCAGAATGTCGATATCCTCAAGCGTATCGTATACCTGCCCGACCCTCTGCCGCTGGCCTGCCGAATTGGAGATAGAATTCCCGTTCCGATAGTAGTAGTACAGGGTTTCGGAAATGGAAACCACCTTCTTACTGTTCAGGACAAATTGAATCGCAAAGTTTCTGTCTTCAATGTAGTGCAGGCTCGGGTTGAATCGAATGTTCCCCATCGTTTCCCGGCGAAACAGCTTGTTCCATGCCACGCTGTATTTGTACTGCGCCCGAAGGTATGTTCTCCGGAAGTAATCGTCCCTTGTCAGTTCCTCCGCCGCGTTGCAGCCCTCTGCCGGGCGGTTTGCCGCTGTAAAGTCGAAATGTTCTTCCGTCCCCTGCGCAAAATCGCACAGCACCAGATCTGCACCGTGTGTCCGCGCCGCTTCCGCCAGCCGTTCATACATCAAGGGGCTGATGTAGTCGTCGGCGTCAACGAAAGCGATCCAGTCCCCCGACGCATGGTCAATGCCGATATTCCGCGCGTTGGACAGCCCGCGTATCTCCGTGGAGATCGGTTTTATCCGGCTATCTCCGGCCGCCAGCGCTTCCAGTACCTCCCATGTATTGTCCGTCGATCCGTTTTCGACGGCAATGATCTCAATATCCCGGAACGTGCTCCCGGTAATGGAGTTGATGCACCGCTCGATGTACGCCGAACCATTGTACACCGGCACAATAACGCTTATCATTCCGTGCCCCCCTGTCAGAACGGGAGATTCCGATATCTCCAGTTCATCAGTTTTACATACCACTTATCCTTCGATTTTTCCGGCGCGGCTCCCCTCCACGGGGTCTGCGCCAGATTTTCCCAGTACAGCGCCTTTAACGGGTGCCTGCAATCCCTGCACCACGGTCTGCTGGTGAAGCTGGGGGTGTAATGCAGGATCACCGGGGCCTTTTTCGCGGCCTCTATTTCCTCCTGAGGGTAAAAGTCCGCTTCCTCGTGAAAATATTTCAGCAGCTTTTCCCGGCTGAGCATGTAATGGATGGTCATGAGATTGTCTTTTATGGGTAAGTTTACATAATCTCCCATCAGCACGCCGTTGAGGACGCCCTGATCGTGGTGGACGACATTGCCCCCGTGTCCTTCAATAAAGGACATGCACCTTTCCCCCATTTTCCGGGCGCGCCATTCCGCCAGATCGATCAGAAGCAGTCCCGCGTTGAAATAGCGCATTCCGGCCTGCAATCCAACAGCCGCCTTGGTGTCCGCGCTGATGCCGTCCTGCACCGCCGCCAACACCTTGCCGTCCAATGGCGTGTTCCAAAGCTCGCGGAGCGGTTCGCAGACGATCATGTCGCAATCTGCATACAGCACCCTGTCAACGGTTTCGGGCAGCATCTCCCCCATAAACAGTCTGGCATAGGAGCTGATGGAAATGTCCCAGCTCATGTTCAGCCGGAGCTTTTCCTTCCACTCAAGGAAAGGAAGAAACATAATTTCAGCATTGGAAAACCGGCTCACCATTTCCCGAAGTTTATCTCTGTTCTCAGGCGAGATATCATTGTCGATCACGTACAGCCGGATATTTTCAAACTCGGCGTTGTGCCTGAGCAGGGAGTAGATCGACACGCCCATATGTTGGGCATAGTTATCGTCGCTGGAATACAGGACATTCATCCGCTTTGTATCATCTGCCACGTCCTTTTGCCCTCCCCAGGATAAAATGCACCGGTTTGCTGATCGCCGACCGCAGCCGCTTGTGCCATGGCATCCAGCTTGCCGAATACCAGTGGATCGAAAGGGTATTCTCCGTTTTCCGCAGTTCGCCGGTGACGCTGCTTCTTGGGTTGAAAAAATCCTCCGGGAATACCACGGCGCCGCTCAGCTTCTGCTTTTCGCCGTTCAGCTCCAGCCCGAGCTTCAGCAGCGCATCCGTATTGAGCCGGGGGCAGCCGATCGTCCCATGCTGCCCGTCCAGCAGCGGGTCGTATTCTGCCAGCATCTGCCGCACCGCCGGGTTATGGGGTTCCGCGCCGAAGCCCTCGCCGGTGTTGACGAACCGGTCATTCTCAAAGCCGAAAAAGGCCGGATTGTCCAGCAGCCCATCAAAGGAACGCACCGCCTCCACATCCGTGTCAAAATAAATGCCGCCGTGCTCCTCCACGATCAGAAGCCGCAGATAGTCCGTCAGGAACGCATACTTTTTCTCCTTATAGCACATCTGCGTATAGGCATTGCGGTTCACGTCGAAGTTATCTTCGTTCCACTCGATGATTTCATAATCCGGGCAGTATTTTTTCCAGCTGGCAATACATTTCTGTGCCAGCCTTGGCTTTTCCCCTCTGCCGAACCAGCAGTAGTGAATTTTTCTGGGTATCATATATGCTCCTGTTCGTTTACAGCGAATACAGAATCTGCCTGAGCAGCCGCCTGGGCGCTTCCTTTTTCAGCTTCTGCATCACCATTTCCGCTATCTTGCCATACTCTCCATGCTCCAGATATCCTGAAATCCGGTGCTTTTTATTTCTATCCTGCAACACTCTCAAAGCATCCTGCACTTCCGGCAGGGCGGCCACACGTCCGATTTCCTTTATCAGTTCCATCTCAGTGTGCTTTCCCTGCCGTTTGTACATCTCAAACCAAGTCATCAGAACGTTCAGCAGTTCAACTGCCATGAAATACTCCGCATCCTGGGGCATGGGATGTTTTTGCCGCATTTCCGTTTTGAAACGGTAAAGGCGCAGGAAATCATCCAGCATGTATGGCATATACCGGGACGTGTTTCCGCCGATGCGGTAATTGTAGACTGCCTCCGGCAAAATGCCAAGCCGCCGCGTTTCAGGCATCAGACGAAGTGTTATGCTCAAATCGTCTCCCATAAACCATACGACAGGGGGATAACCCATTACCCGTGTGATCAGCTCCGTGCGATAGAGCTTCGCATACAGTGACACGGGATAATTGCTGATACCAAAGCAGCTGATATATAAATCGTTGATAATATCCTCTCCGGAATATACTTTGGGCTGCTCAAAGCAGGGGGCGTGAAACCTGCTGCGGAATCTGACGCCCTTCCACATTTTCACTGTGGCAGCACACACGCAGTCCAGATCATTTTTCCCGGCTTCCTCATAGAGGACACGAAGCGCGTCTGGTTCCAGCATATCATCCGCATCACACAGGCAGATATACTTTGCCGTCTGGGCATATTCCGAAAGTACGCCCGCAGCCCGTGCCAGCACCGCGCCATTATTGGGCTGGTGTATCACGCAAACGCGCGAGTCCTTCGCCGCGTATGTATCGCAGATTTTCCCGCTTCCGTCACTGGAACCGTCGTCCACCAGAACCAGACAGAAGTCCTGAAAGGTCTGGTTCAGGACACTTTGGATACACTGCCGCAGATATCGCTTCGCGTTATAGACCGGAATCACAACACCGATTTTCTTTTCTGCCGCCATTTTCTTTACCCTTCCGTTCGTGCTTTCTTTCTGATATACGCCGTCAGCAGCCGTCCCGCCGGGATGCACAGCGCCGTCAGAAACGGTCTGGGGGATTCCCGGACATAGTGGGGATTCCCGCTGATCTGGCTGCTGGAACAGTAGTGGATCACGTCGGTCACATTCCGCTTCCAGTCCTTGATGTACTTCAGATTCTCTTTGCGAATGAACGCAAAGCCCTGGGGATTGCGCAGGTACTGCCGCAGCATGTTTCTGGAGGAGCCGTCCGGCTGGTATTCTACATTGCACAGCACCGTATTGGTGGTCACCAGCTTGTACTTCTGGTCGCAGAGCTGGTATTTCCATCCCAGAGAAACATATTTTTCTCCCTCAAAAACCGGATACGGCGGCAATTCTTTCATGATGTCGGTGCGATACACCAGCTTCTTGTCGCCGCTGCCGCCCGCGTCGTAAAACCCGGCCAGAGTGGTCTCCTTCATATCTTCGGGAAAGCCTGTCCCGATCACCTTTCCGGTGTTCATATCGGCGTCCAGTCCGATGATACCGGCGTATTTCCGGCGGTCGGTCTTCTCCCACAGGTCCACAATACAGCGGACAGCGCCGTCTGCCAGCGCGTCGTCTGAATCGATGCAGACATTCAGCTCCGTGTCAATGTTCGCGTAGGCCGCGTTGTGGGCGGTGTGCATTCCGCCGTTTTCCTTGTAGAGATAGCGTATCTCAAATTCCGTCTCCTCTGCCTGCCAGACTTTGACAAGCTCCGCCGTGTTGTCGGTGGAACCGTCGTCCACCACAAGCCATATGAAGTCCTTGCAGTCCTGCCGCCGGAGAGAAGCATATGTACGGGGAAGAGTGTGTCCCCGGTTGTAGGCGGGCGTAAAGATGGTCAGTATCGGCATAGCTCCCTCCTATCTCTGCGCTGCCTGTAAATAAAACGCCTGCAGCCACTTGGCGTTCTCCACAACGTCAAAGCCTGCGTCCCTGATTTCCTCATAAGTATTGCGGCGTGGGATTCTGGCAAGCTCCAGAACGCTGCCTGCCCATTCTTCCGGCGGCGCGCTCAAGGGCAGGACATGAACCAGATCCGTTTTCCTGCACTCGATCGGGACGCTGTCGGAGATCAGCACCGGCAATCCGGCGGCCTGCGCCTCGATGCTGGCGACGGAAAGCCCCTCGAACAGCGACGGAAACAGAAACACATCCATCGCCTGAAGCAGCTCCGCCACGTCGCCGCGGGTTCCCAGAAATTTCACCCACGGGGTCAGCCCCAGCTGCTCTGCCTTCCGGTGGATTTCCTTTCCGCCCTCACCGGCGTCATTTCCCACCAGCAGCAGAACCGCCTCGGGATTTTTCGTCCGGACAGCCTGAAAAATATCAATGATAAACTTATGGTTCTTCTGCGGATAAAAGCGCCCCACGTGGCCGGTGACCAGCTGACCCTCCCCGATGCCCAGCGACTGCCGCATTTTCTGCCGGATTTCCGGGCAGTAGGCATACTGACGGGCGTCGATGGCGTTGTTCAGCTGGATGAAGCGGGCTTCGTTCTTCCTGCCGAACAGCCAGTCCCCGGATTCCTTGCCGCATATGAACAGATCCGTAATATGCGGCCGCATCATGGCCTTGTAATACCAGCGGACGGGAGATTTGAGGTCGATTCCGTATGGACGGTTGTGGGCATGGCAGATGCGCACCGGGACACCGGCCTTTTCCGCTTCCCGGAAATCGTAATAGCCAAGCTCGGACATGTGGGAATGGATCACCCGGTACTCGGGATGCTCTGCGTAAAACGCCCGCACCGTCTTCCGGTACTCCCCGGCAGTCCAGGGGCGGATCGGCGGCATCCGGTAGATCCTGCCGCCAAGCGCCTCGATCTCATCGTCATAGGCGCCGCGCTCCTGACGGTGCACCATGAAATCGTACTGCACCTTGCTTCGGTCGATGTTCCGATAATAGTTCATCACCATGGTCTCCGCGCCGCCGCGGTTCATGATGGTAAACAGGTTCAAAACCCTGACTGGCTCTGTCGTCATGCATTACCTCTCCTCTCAGGAGAATACTCCCAGAATGTCGCTGTTGTACCCCCACGAACCCTGATGGGACATCTGATAGCAGTAGAAAATAAAATACAGAATGTAAAATCCCACTTTCAGGGCGCTCCTGTTTCGACTGCTGACCGTCACATTCAGAAGGTAGGGATAGAGGATCAGACTGTAGCCGGCGGTATACGTTGCCAGACGGATCACGTACAGTCCGCATGTAAACGTCGCAAGAAGATTCAGCAGAAAGTTTATCAGCGACATATTGATGCAGATGTGTATCATTTTATTGCCTGCATCAATCCGGTCACGGTGGATATATGCGATCACCACCGGCACCGCCGCGATAACAGGGCGGATGATGGAAGAACCGGAATCGCTGTTCATGGCCGCCACCGCATAGTCATAGGTCGAATTTGCCAGAGAGCTTTCCACGGCATCCAGAATCGGCTCCAGGAAAAACAGGCCGACCACAGCCGCAATAATAATCAGGTTCTGCTTGGGGCTCCACGCCCTGCCTGTTACCATGAAATAGACCGGGATGAACAGATACGCACTGTTGTGGAACTGCGCCGCAAAGAGACACAAAAGGATATAGGGGATCGTTTTTCCCTCTTTGATGAATATTGCGCCGCCGAACAGAAGCACCACGGCAAACCACTGCCGCATCATGGAAAAGTAATTATAATACAGTGTGGTAGCGAACAGCACAAAGCAGCTGTCCAGAAAGCTGACGGACTCCCTGCGCAGCACATGAATGAAAATGCAGGACTCCACCGCCGCAAACAGGCCAAACCACCCGTGGTAATCGTCGCTCACGTACATCTTGAAGATGTTGGCGGTTATGTCAAACGCTTTGTCTTTGCCGTCCCCGTCAAGGATTCTGGAAACGTCGTCCCATGTGCCGGGGATATGCTCAAACGACTGAATATAGCCGGAGGTATCGTTCATTCCGGAGCGCATGGCGGCCAGATAGGCAATGTAGCCGAACACGATCAGCCAGGGCATCAGCGGCGACTTGTAATCGTAGCGTTCGCCGTAATATATGGAATTCAGCTTGTGATACCGGATTGGCCGCTCCCAGATCAGGGCGCAGACCAGAATCACGGCCAAAACCGAAAAATGAATTATCATTTTCTTGTTCCTTTACCTTGAAATAATCCTCTGGATCACGGTGAGCAGCACGTACACACCAAAGGCAAATCCATGTCTGGCGCAGCCGTAAAACAGTTTCCAGTGGATTGGGAAATAATTTAAGGGCAGGTTTTTGTACGCCTTCCGATACCTTTCCTGACGGATGATCCTGTGGATATCCTTCACTTTTTTCCCCATCGGCTGAGTGGAAACCGTAATGTTCAGCCCAAGCCCCAGAATGCCCAGCGCGATCCTGTTATTCAGCGCGGCTTCATACTCGCTGCCCAGCTGGTTTGACCGGATGATGGCTTCCATCCGGTCGTAGAGCGTCTGCCACTGGTCATACAGCCTTGGGTTGTACCCGGACGTGACCGAGGAAGACCCGTCCCTGCGGTAATGATACAGGTACGCTGCCAGATACACCACCCTGTCGGCCTTTCCAAAAACCTCCAGATTGAAAAAGCCGTCCTCGTAGCTTCCGATCTCCGCCAGATCGACAAATCTGGCGCCGCTTTTCTGAATCAGGGAACGCCTGTACAGCTTTCCCCAGACCGGGCAGAGGGAATCCACCAGCTCCGGGTGGGAAAGCTCCCCTCCCATTGCCCCGACAAATCTTCGGTGCAGCTTTGCCCGGACTTCTTCCTTCTCAAAAACCGTCGTTTCCGGGAAGATGACTTTCCGGGAGGAACGGTTCTCCGTTTCGCTCACATACGACCACATCACGATATCCGCGTCATATTCGCGCATTGCGTTCACCGCGTTTTCGCAGGCGTCCGGCTCGACCCAGTCGTCCGAGTCCACGAACATGATGTATTCCCCGCGGGCGCAGTCCAGCGCGTCGTTCCGCGCCTGGGATACGCCTCCGTTCGCCTTATCGATGACCTGTATCCGCGCATCCTCGTCCGCGTACCGCCGCAGGATATCCGGACTGCCGTCACGGGAGCCGTCGTTGACGCAAATAATTTCCAGATTCGGGTATGTCTGGTTAATCACACTGTCAAGGCACTGTGCCAGATACCGCTCCACGTTGTAAACGGGAATGATAACGCTGACCAGCGGCTGTTCCTTCATCTTCCGGCACCTCCTGTCATGCGCAGATTATAGTCGTTTGATCGTTTCTTCGACGACACTTTTCTTGTCAAACACGGCTTCCATGCGTTTCCTGCCCGCTAAGCCCATGGCTCTTCTCTCCTCCATGGACAGGGCGCAGAACCGCTTCATTGCCGCGTAAAGGCTGCCTGAGTCCTTTCTTTCGCACAGGAAGCCTGTCACGCCGTCCTCCACCGCTTCCATGCAGCCGTGAATGCGGCTGGTAATTACCGGGCGGCCGGAAGCAGCGCATTCCAGATTGGTATTCGCCATCCCCTCATGCCACGAGGGCAGGACAAAGCAGTGGGACGCCGCGATGAACGGGCGGACGTCCTCCTGATAGCCCCAGTATTTTAACCACCCTTCGGATTCGGCTTCTTCCACCACCGCGCCGTAATCTTCCTCGTATCCGCCCACCATGTCCAGCGTGCAGGGGACGCCCTCGCCGGTGAGCCGTCTCATGGCCGAAAGCAGCTCGTCAACGCCCTTTTCCCGCATGATCCTGCCGATGAACAGGAATTTTACAACGTCCCCCGCCGGGTAGTCCGCCACGGCGTAACGCTCCAGATTGACCCCTGCCCCGCTTAAGAGGCAGGTCTGGCGCTCTTTCACGATTTTCGCGTTGAGGAAAATCTGCCGGTTTTCTGCATTCTCAAAAAATACCGCCTTCGCCTTTTTGCAGCTGAGCCGGTACATCACCGTGACCATTTTTTTCAGCAATCCGCCGCTTTCAAAGGCTGTCCCCAGTCCGGTGATGTTGACGGCGTAGGGTATCCCCGCCAGCCGCGCGGCAAAGCCGCCGTAGATGTTCGGCTTGATGGTGTAGCAGATCACTTTTTCCGGCTTTACCTCCCGGAATATGCGCCGGTAGGCGGCAAACAGCTTTGCGTCCCCGACCGGGTTCATGCCCCGCCGTTCCATGGGCGTGTCGAAAAAAAAGCACCCCATCTCCACCAGCGGCGCCACCAGTTCCCCGTAGGGGAGGGATATATACACCTCGTTCTTCGTCAGAAGCTCCTGTATCAGCTCCCTTCGGAACTGGTACAGGCCGACGTCGAAATTCGTCAGGATCAGAATTCTCATTTGATTTTCTCCGCGGGAACGCCTGCGTATGTCCCGCTTTCCGTGATGCTTTTGATAACCACCGCGCCCGCGCCGATCATACAGCTGCCGCAGACCTGAAGATTGTTGCTCACCGTCGCGCCCGCGCCGATCCATGTTCCCGCGCCGATGCTTACTGTCCCCGCCACATGGGCGCCCACGGCAACGTGCACAAAGTCTTCCAGAATGCAGTCGTGGTCAACGGACGCGCAGGTGTTGATGATGCACCCATCGCCGATGACCGCGCCGGGGTTGATGACCGCCCCCGCCGCAACCAATGTGCCGGTGCCGAGGGTCACGTCCTCCCCGATGACCGCGGAGGGGTGGATCAGCGTCGTGACCTGTTTCCCGGCGGTGAGCAGCATCTCCTGCATCCGCCTGCGAACCTGCGGATTGCCGATGGCTACGAAGAAATCGCAGTCATATTCCGAAAACCGGGCGCTTTCCCCCATCACGGGATAGCGTCCGCACGTTTTTTTCGTGTCGTCCAGAAACGCAATGCTGTCGTAGCCGTTTTTTCCGGCGATATCCGCGGCGACTCTGCCGTGCCCGCTGGCGCCGAGGATCACAAGCCGCTTCACTTTGCCACCATCCCGTTTCCCATGAATTCCTCCATCGTGACAGACGTTTCCGAGGATATGCCGTCACGCCTTACAAATGCCGCCATCACGCTGTCCCAGATGATCTTCAGGTCTCCGAGGAAGGTAATGTGGTCTACGTAATTTACGTCCATTTCAAATTTGTCCTGCCAGCTGACCGTGTTTCTGCCGTGAACCTGCGCGTAGCCGGACAGCCCCGGGCGGACTTCGTGCCGCCGGTGCTGACGCTCGCTGTACCGGGGCAGATATTTGACCAGCAGCGGCCGGGGGCCGATGACCGACATGTCCCCCTTCAGAATATTGAACGCTTCGGGAAGCTCGTCCAGACTGGTCGCGCGAAGGACTTTTCCGAATTCCGTGAGCCGCTGTTCGTCCGGCAGAAGCTCGCCGTTTTCGTCCCGCTCGTCGGTCATGGAGCGGAATTTGTAGAGGTCGAAAATCTTCTCATCCCTGCCGGGGCGGGGCTGTTTGAAAATGACCGGGCTGCCCAGCTTGATGCGCACCAGAACTGCCACCAGTATGTACAGCCAGCCGAACACGATCAGCGCGGCCAGTGCGCAGAGGATATCCAGCGGCCGCTTGAAATACGTTTCGTAGGGGCCGTAAGGTTTATGCTCCATCGTTACTTCTCCGTTCTCTCCAAAGGGTAAACTGTCGCAGTGGTCTGCCGCTTCTGCACGATCACGCTGCCCGCCGGATATGCACCCTTCAGCACGCTTCCCGCGCCGACGATGCAGTTTTTGCCGATGCTCGTTCCCCGGAGGATAACCACATTGCAGCCGATCCAGCTGTTGTCACCGATCGTCACCGGCGCGGTGACGAATTTTCCCGCCCCGATGCCGCCGGGGACGCGGTAATCATGGTCGTGGTCGTAAATTTTCGTATCCGGGCCGATCTGCACGCCCTCGCCGATCACGATGCTTTCCATGCAGTTGACGCTGACGCCATTACCAAGCGCCGTATTGCTGCCAATCTCCAGCGTACCGCCGTCCATGGCCAGCAGCTTCGATCTTCTGTGGGCACGGACGTGCCTGCCCAGACGGATGGTGCCGCCCTCCGCGATGACGACCTCCGTGTTAGGGGAAAAACGCTGAACGCCGGAATAGAAAAAATGATGGAAATGAAACAGCTTCATGATCCCGAATTTCACCGCGCTGAACAGCACGCTGACCAGATTAAAGATGAATCTCCGCAATGAAACGCCGCCTTTCCAAACTATTCAAAGCACCGCCGGATGACCTTGATGATCTGCTCCTGCTGCTCCTTCGTCATCTTGTTGTCGCTGGGCAGGCACAGACCCCGTTCAAAAATGTCCGCACCCACGTCCTCCACGCCGCCGGTAATGTGGGCGTTGGTCTTTGCCCTGCCCTCGCCGGAGGGGGTGATGAAGCCGTTCATCCGGTACATGGGCTGCATGTGCATGGGCTTCCAGATGGGACGGCCTTCCGCGTTGATTCCCGCGATGGCCTCCAGGATCTCCGTAGGGCAGCTCTTTCCCTGCTCCGGGAGATACAGCGCGTCGTTGTCGCTGCGCACCTGACGGCACATGGCGCTCCTGTCAATTACCAGCGCAGACAGCCAGTAGTTGGGGCAGGACGTTTCCGGGTCGAAGGGGTTCATCTCAACAGGGAGACCCCGCAGACAGTCCCGGTAGCGCTCCCAGATGGCTTTCTTCTGGGCGATGTGTTCTTCCAGATACGGATACTGACCCCGGACGACGCCCGCGATCACGTTGCTCATGCGGTAGTTGTAGCCGACTTCCTCGTGCTGATACCATGGCGTGTTTTCCCGCGCCTGTTTTGACCACTTCCGCGCCTTGTTCGCCACTTCCAAGTCATTGGTCAGCAGGCAGCCGCCGCTGGAGCCGGTGATGATTTTGTTGCCGTTGTAGGAGATCGCCGCGTAGTCGCCGAAGCTGCCCGTCTGCCTTCCTTTATATGTAGCGCCCATGGACTCGGCGGCATCCTCGATGAGCAGCGCGCCGTGGGCGTCGCACACAGCGCGGATCTCGTCCGCCTTACCGGGAAACCCGTACAGGTGCGCCGCCACCACCAGCTGCACCTCGGGGTAAATCTCAAAGGCTCTTTCCAAAGCCCGGGGGTTCATGTTCCATGTGTCCCGCTCGGTGTCGATGAACACGGGGATGCCGCCCTCATAGACCACCGGGTTCAGCGTGGCGGCGAAGGTCATGTCGGAGCAGAACACCCGCCTGCCCTCCACTGCGCCGTGGCCGATGGCAGGTCTTCCGTAGAGCCGTTCCCCCGCGGCCCTGACGCACAGGTGCAGCGCCGCCGTGCAGGAGGACAGCGCCACCGCGTACTTCATTTCCGCCTTCTGCGCCGCGATATGCTCCACCTCGTTGATGTTCGCGCCCACCGTGGACATCCAGTTGGAATCATAGGCTTCCGTGATATATTTTAGCTCGTCACCATGCATCGTCGGCGAAGCAAGCCATACCTTCTTATCAAAGGGCTTTATGTCTTTTCTCCTGACATACATATCTCTATTCCTCTTTTCTGTGCCTTTGACAGACGTGTCATACTGAGCTCCAATTTAATTGCCTGAAGGGCATGGAGTTCATATGAGACTTGTTTTGTGATTTCTTTCCTTATAAATCACAAAACAGGCAGCGCCGTCAGGCGATGCCTTCCTGATTAAAATTAAGATTTTAATCAGGAAATAGTATCAGAAAAAGCTGATGGCCTCTCCCGTTTCCTTTTCCTGATCCTTGACCCAGTCCGCGTTCAGATCGTTCTGCACCACGGAATGGTCGGTCAGCTCGATCACCAGCGTATCCGCTCTGGCGGAAATGGATTTCACCACATATTTTCCGGCGGCATTTACCAGCGCCTGCTCGCAGTCCGCGTACTGCTGATGCTCTCCATTGACCACCAGCTCCACCTTGCCGTCGGCGCATTCCGCCAGATTTTTCAGCGTCACGCTGCCGCCGAAGCCCTGAAAGAAGCCGGAATAATCCTGCACCTCGACGGATGCTTCCTTGCAGATGGCCTTGATGCGGTTTCTGACCTCCTGCGGCATGACCGCGGAGGCGATAATGACGAAATTGACCCGGTACTTTTCAATGGCGCCCTTCAGGTTCTCCACGCCGTTGACCACGGGAACGCCGTCCAGCAGAGAGCCGAAGCCGATCTCCTTGTAGTTGAGGGCGCACACCGGACGGACGGTTTTCTCCCGCTCCAGCTCCTGAAGCACGATCTTGCCGGTCCCGCCTGCGCCGATGACCATTGCGTTTATCGTTGCACCTTTCCCGTTATTTGCCACCCTGACCTTTTCCATAAGGAGCAGCCGGTAGGAAAACCGGCTCGCGGTGATGAGACACGTCTGGGTAAACGCGCTGAGGCAGTAGAAGGAAATGGGCATTCTTATAAGGGGCGTTCCCCGGAGCAGGATGAGAGTTCCGATGATGTGGACGATAAAGCAGACCACGTTTGCCCCGACGATGCGGTTCAGGTCGTTGAAGCCCGCGTACTTCCAGATGCCGCTGTACAGGTTGAAGCAGCAGAAGATCACGAGACAGAGAATGGTGTAATAGGGCGCGTAGCTGGTATAGGCTTCGATATACTGCGCCGCGGCGCTGTGGAACTGCTTCGCCACATAAAATCTGGTCAGCAGCGCAAGATAACACGCGGCATTCACCGCAATGATGTCATACACGACCAGTAAGAACCGTATGGCGAACCACCTGACGTATATCCACTTACTTTTCCTGCTTTCTTCCGGCATAAATTTCACTCTCCCAATTTCTTTGCACGTAATTTCGGTCTGCTCACAGGGGATGCAGATTTCCGGTCTCGCCGCAGTTTTTCAGCTCCATATGGTCAAGGGCATATTGCAGAGCCATGCCGATCAGCTCGTTCCGGGAACGGTTCGTCTTGGCCGCCAGGCGGTTGTATTCCTCCTGCAAAGCTCTGTCTATACGTATCGTCATTGTGACGGTTTTGTCTTCCTTCGGCGTCACGATGAATTTCTCCATAAACGCAGTCCTCCATTCATTTTGTTACATTATAGTGTTCACAAATTGCATAAAGCTATAACACAATATCAAGTTGAATTTACAATGTGTTTTTGTGTTACTTCATTTTTCGAAAATACGCCAATCCGCGGAAATTTCCCCCAAAATACGGCAAAAAAGAAAGCCTTGACCACGAAAAAACAGTCAAGGCTTTTTTGATGCGGTTTTCATTTTATTCCCTGCCGGAGCCGATGATCCCGTACTCCTTCAGCAGCGCCACCCGCCCGTTTCCGATTTTTATGGACTGGGCAGCATTGTTGTCTGCGGAACCTCCGGCGGTCTCCTTCCCGTATTTCAGGATGCGGTTTATCCACGCAAGGGGCAGAAGATACGGCTTTTCTTTCAGGTAAGGGTAGCGCCCCGCCAGCTGCCGCGCCGGGGGAAAGACGGTTCGCAGCAGGCCGTTTCCCGCTTTCCGGGCGGCCGGGCAGCGGACGACCGCCGCGTAGATCATCGGCAGCACGCTGTGGGACGCTGCCATGGCAAACAGCGCGTCCCATGTCTCCCGCTCAATATCCGTCTCCCAATCCACGGTTCTATCTTCCAGCGAGGCGCGGAGCGCCTGCAAAAATAACATACTTACCGGTGCCATATCCGTCACCCGCTTCCAGACTCTTATATCAGATTCTACCGTATCGGGCGAAAAAAATCAAGACAGTTCGGGACGTTGGCGGCAGCCCGCTGAAAAATGTTAAGGCAACACCGCACAATTGCGTCTGCGAGTCTCAGCCGTCTTTTTGCTCCACTTCCGCAGTTCCGAAAATGGGAAATACATACAGTATTCCTCCATTTTCGGAACTTTGAATTGAAACAAAAATCCTGCCTGAGACTTCTTGCCGAATTGTGCGGTGCTGCCTTAAATATTTCTCACTTTTCTATTGACAGGCTGCAGCCTGTGTGATATATTTATCACATGAGATGTGCGAAATATATCGCTTTTCAAAATTAAGGAGGATCATTATGAAAAAAGTATCATTGCGGGAGCTGGTGGCGGATAAAATCATATTCGCCGTTCTGATTGCGGTCTATTACTGGACGTGGGCGCGAAACGACTGGAAGGGCTATTACACGACCATTCAGATTGTCGTCGCCACATTCACCTTCTACTATTTTATCTCCCGGGGCATCCGGCTCAAAAAGTATAAGCAGGAGACTCCCGACGAAATGGCCGAGGCCAACCTGAGACGGTGCGACGCCATCTGCCTGAAAATCAGCGTGGCCGTACTGATCGCCGTCAGCTTCCTCTGCGCCGCCGGACGGTTCGCCCTTACGACGGAAGTGATCGGCTACTGTCTGGTGGGGATGCTGGTTCTGCTTGCCGTTGTGCGCACCATCATTTTCTACGTCATGGACAAGAAGGGGCTTTGAGTATGGCTCTGACGACCAGAATCAAAGAATACCGGGAGATGCAGGGTCTCAAACAGTCAGACCTGGCCGAGCTGGTCGGCGTCCGGCGGGAGACCATTGTCAACCTGGAAAGAGGGAAATATAACCCATCGCTGAAATTGGCGATGGACATTGCGAAGGTTTTTCACGTGACGGTGGAAGACCTGTTCTCCTATGATGACTAAATCCGCGGGGTTTTAAGGCATTATGCCTCAAAAACCCCACTTTTTCCGTCCCAAAGCTTGCGCGGCGCAGATTGACAACCCCAGAGAGATGTGATATCCTTATAAAGGATTTTTATGGCTTATATTCGATTTATATTTCGTATGAATTGTGAGACGTGGACATGGCTTTTTTTCACACGGTAAAAAAAACGGCTTCAAGGAGACGACCCGCAGCAGCTGAAACGGGAACTACAGTGGCTGCAGACGCAGGTCGGGCGCTATAAGGGAAAGATCCTCGCCGTAGGGCTGCTGAGCCTGACCGGCACGATTATGGGTCTTATTTCCAGCGTGGCCTCCAAATATCTCATCGACGCGGTCACGGGCTGCGGCGCGGATATGCTGTGGCGCGCCGTGGCCATTATGGCCGTCATGCTGTTGGGAAGCCTTGTTCTGCAGGGCGTTTCCTCCCGGGTGGGCGGCAGCGGAAACCGCTACCCCATCGCCGCCGGGACCAGAGGCGTATTCGCCTACGTTCCTCAGGGCAACAGCGTGTTCCCCGGCACCATTGCGGAAAATCTCCGGCTGGTCAGTCCCGACGCCACTGACGGCGAGCTGGAACAGGCGCTGAAGATCGCCTGCGCATGGGACTTTGTCAGCCAGTTTCCCGACGGGGTTAACCACCGTCTGGGCACGGGAGGACGGGGTATTTCCGAAGGTCAGGCCCAGCGCCTGGCCATCGCCCGGGCGCTGCTGCGCAAAGCGCCGATTTTACTGCTTGACGAGGCCACCTCCGATCTGGACATGGCCACGGAGCGGCGGCTTCTGGACAATCTGCGCCAAAGCGGTCTTCTGCGCACCTGCATTCTGGTGACCCACCGCCCCGATCAGGTTCTGGCACTGGTGACCGCCGTGCGGCGCAAGGAAAAGCTTTTGCAGCCGGGCAGCTTCTGGTGGGATTTCTTTGAGAAGGTCTGGATCCGCGTGATCCCCCTGCGCCCCGGGATCGTGGCGGCCTATTCGGCACTGACCGGCGCGTTTCGTAAAGCGGAGACTGCCCATGATTGACCTGCATTGCCACATTCTGCCGGAACTGGACGACGGCTCCCAAAGTCTGGAGGAATCCCTCGCCATGGCGCGTATGGCCGTAAACAGCGGCGTGCGTGCCATGGCCGCCACGCCCCACTGCATGGGCGAGCGGGCGGAGGAGGTCTACGGGACATGGTCGCTTCTGCGTCAGGCGCTGGAGGAGACCGGCGTACCCCTGAAGCTGTACCCCGGCATGGAAATTTTCGGCACCCCGGACACCGCCCGGCTGCTGCGGGAGGGCAAGCTGTTCACCCTGAACGGCTCCCGGTATCCGCTGATCGAATTTGCCTTCCGGTCCAGCGGCGAAGAGGAAACTCTGATTCTGCGAAGCGTCTGCCGGGCGGGGTTTCGGCCCCTTGTCGCACACCCCGAGCGTTATACTTATCTGCAGCACGACCCGGAGATCGTCAACCGGTGGTGTCGCTTGGGCTGCCTGTTTCAGGTGAACCGGGGCAGCCTTCTGGGGCGCTTCGGCGGACACGCGCAGGAACTGGCCTATGCGCTGGTGGAGCGGGGCTTCGCCGCCGCCGTGGCCAGCGACGCCCACTCTCCCCGGGTACGGACGCCTTGGATGGAGGATGTACGCAATCTCCTCGCGCAGGAATTCTCCCCCCGGTGCGCCCGGGCGCTGCTGCTGGACAACCCCAGAAAAATTCTGAAAGACGAACCCATCACTCTGGCCGAACCGGAGTGGTTTTGATGAAAAAAGGCGGGAAACTATGAAAAAACGGAATTGGCTTTTACTGCTGCTGATCGTCCTGTGTCTGGCGGTATTCTTCGGCTACCGGAAGCTTGACCAGCTGCGCACGGACACACGCGCCCCCCAGATCCATATAGACGAACAGCCGCTGGAGGTCTCCGTGCGGGATGACAAAAGCGCGCTGCTGGCAGGCGTCACCGCCTCGGACAATGTGGACGGGGACGTGACGGCCTCCCTCGTGGTGGAGCGCGTCACCCTGACGGACAGCGACGGCTCCATTTCGGTGAGCTACGCGGCCTTCGACAGCGCCGGGAACGTGGCAAAGGCCAAACGGGAGGGCAGGTATACCGATTACGAACGCCCCCGGTTCACGCTGAACGCCCCGCTGGTCTATACCGTTGACCACAGCTTTGACGTTCTGAGCAATGTCGGCGCGGTGGACGCCATCGACGGGGACATCCAGCACCGGGTCAGAGCCACAACGAAGGGCACCAGCTCCATCATGGCGCTGGGAAGCCACATGGTTCAGTTCCAAGTGACCAACTCTCTTGGCGATACGGTGTCGGAGACCTTCCCCGTGGAGGTGATCTCCTCCGGCATCTACAACGCCGCACTGGAGCTGACCGACTATCTCGTTTACCTGCCGAAGGACGCCCAATTCTACCCGGCACAGTATCTGAAATCCTTCACATGGCTGGGGGAACAGGACAGTCTGGCGGGCGGGCTTCCCACGGACTACTCCATGCGGACGCGGGGCACGGTGCAGACCGGATACCCCGGGGTCTACACCGTGGAATACCGGGTGACATTCACAGACCGGGACGAGAAAAATCCCGATTTTGACCGGAAATACACGGGGTATTCCAAATTGATCGTTGTGGTGGAAGGGTAAGCCAATGGAAAATGTAAGCAAATCAAATATGCAAAGCGCCCGGCTTCTGCCCTTCGACCCCATCGTCCTTGTGCAGGACGTTCTCAAGCGGTGGCTGGTTGTTGTGCTGGCGGCGCTTGCCGTGGGTATCGGCACCTACATTTATACGGACGCGACATACGCGCCGGTCTACCGGACGACAACCACCTTCGTGGTGACCACCCGGGGCAGCTCCACGTCGGTGTATTCCAACCTGTCCTCCACCAGCAATCTTGCGGGACTGTTTACCGAACTGCTGAACAGCTCCATCATGCGCAAGACCATCCTGCAGGAGACGGACATTTCCTCCTTTGATGGAACCATCGACACCGCGGTCGTCCCAAACACCAATCTCATCACCATGACCGTAACGGATTCCGATCCCCGGATGGCCTTTCTGGCCGCGCAGGCCATCATCGAGCACCACGAGTCCCTGACCTATCAGGTGATAGACGACATCGGGCTGGAGGTGCTGCAATATCCGGCAGTGCCCACATCTCCCACGAACCAGAACTTTGCCTTCCACCAGATGAAAAAAGCCGCTGTCATCGCGGCGCTGGCCGCCACGGCCCTGCTTGCCATTTTGTCCTATCTGCGGGACGCGGTGCGGAGCGGTACGGAAGTCCGGGAGAAGCTGGACTGCAGCTATCTGGGCGAGATCTCCCACGAGCGGAAGTACAAAACCGTTTTTGCCCTGCTGCGGCGGAAGAAAACCAGCATTCTGATCACGAACCCCGTGACCAGCTTCCGGTTTGTGGAGAGCATCCGCAAGCTGCGCCGCCGGGTCGAGCAGCACATGGACGGCGGCAAGGTGCTGATAGTGACGAGCCTGCTGGAAAACGAGGGCAAGTCCACCGTGGCTGTCAATCTGGCGCTGGCCATGGAGCAGAAGGGCAAGCGTGTGCTGCTGATCGACTGCGACCTGCGGAAGCCCGCCTGCGGCATGGTGCTGGGGCAGAGCAAATTCACCTACGGTCTTAACGACATTCTGGGGGGCAAGGAGAATCTGTCCGAGTGCTTCCTGCGCTATCAGAACAGCGATATGTACATGCTGCTTGCCAAACGCGGCGAGCAGAACACCGGCGACCTGCTGATTTCCCCACGGATGAACGCGCTGCTGGACTGGGCGCGGGAGTGCTTCGACTTCATCGTGCTTGACCTGCCCCCCATGAGCGCGGCTTCGGACGCGGAGGGCATGGCCGATCTGGCGGATGCCAGCCTGTTGGTGGTTCGGCAGAACGCGGCGGCAGCGCCCGCCCTGAATAACGCCGTCGCTTCTCTGGACGGTCACAAAGCGAAGGTGCTGGGCTGCGTCCTCAACAACGTCTATGCAACGCAGCTGTCCACCGGTCAGAGCTACGGCGGCTACAGCAAGTACAGTCATTACGGCCACTACGGCAACTACGGTTCCGGTGGCTCCGGGAAATAGGAAGGCTGCTATGGAAATCGAAAAAACGGAACAACAGGGGCGGGACACCTTCGTACTGCTGGACGACTTTCTCCATCAGGCGAAGCGGATGTGGCTGCTGGGTCTGGCGCTGATCCTGATCTGCGCCGCCGGGCTGACATTTGTGCAGCGCAGAGCCTACCGGCCTGTCTACGAGGCCAGCGCCTCCTTCACGGTTCGGGTGGCCAACCCCCTTTACGCCAGCGTCAGCAGCTACAACGAAAAAACGGCGCAGGTCATGGCGGATACCTTCCCCTCCATCCTCACCAGCGGGCTGCTGCAGCGGCGGGTCATGGACGAGCTGGGCATCGACGAGGTGCCGGACATGTCCGTCTCGGCCACGGCGCATTCCAGCATCCTGACACTGAAGGTCAGGGACACCGACCCCCAGCGTGCCTATGACGTCATGAGCGCCGTGATCGCCTGCTACCCGGAGGTAGCGGAGTTCGTAGTCGGCTCCACGGTGCTGGTGCTGCTGGATGAAAGCGGTATGCCCACCGCGCCCGTCGCCGAGTTCAATTACCGGTACTATATCACCTGCGGCGCAGTCGTGGGTGCGGCAGTCTGGTGCGTGATTCTGGCGTTTCTGGTTCTGATGAAGAACACCGTCCACAACGAGGACGAGCTGCGCAAGACCCTGAACGCCCCCTGTCTCGGGCAGATCCCCGCGGTGAAGATATCCCGGAAGCGGCCTTATCCTCTGCTGCACCGGTGCGAGTCCGGCTTCTCCGAATCCGTCCGTCTGCTCCGTCTGCGGGTGGAGAAGGCCATGCAGGAGAACGGGCAGAAAATTCTGCTGGTCTCCAGCGCCATCCCCGGCGAGGGCAAGACCACCGTCTCCGTGAATCTGGCGGTATCCCTTGCCCAGAAGGGGCAGCGGGTGCTGCTGATCGACTGCGATTTCCGCAATCCCTCCGTGGCGAAGACCCTGTCCTCCAAGAGCCATCCTCTGGATGAAGGGCGGAACCTGACGAATTTCACCGGTTCCGGGGAAGCCGCCGGGGCGTTGGCACAGGCAACGGATGTGGAAGGTCTGTTCGTGATCGTGGGGAACGCCGATGGAAAAGCGGACTATTTCGACGCGCCGACGCAGGCGCGGCTGACAAAGCTCATCCGGTATGCCCGTGACAAATACGACTACGTGATCCTGGATACGCCCCCCTGCTCTCTGCTGACCGACGCCGCGGAAGCTGCGGAGGCCGCCGAAGCGGGACTGATGGTCATCCGTCAGGATTACGCCTCCCGCGACCAGATTCTGGACGGCGCCCAGCGTCTCAGCGACAGCCGCCTGCCCATCATCGGCTGCGCCCTGAACAACGTCCGCAGGGGTCTCTCCGGGAGCAAGGAATACGGGTATGGTTATGGATACGGCTATGGGTACGGCTACGGTTATGGCTACGGAAGCAAGTCCAGGCAGGAAAAGAAATAGGAAAAGCTGGGGCAAATTAACGAACTTCGTAAAACAGATACAAGAACAGGCACAGCAGATTATCCTGCTGTGCCTGTTGACTGTCCAATGCGGCCCGCCTGTTCGGCGGGGCAGCTTTGTTTCCTATCATTCCGCCGGGACGCAGAACTTTTCCACCACGAAGTCGTGGAGCCAGCTTTCGTCCGGGTAGAACTCCGCGTAGCGCTCGCCCATTACCGTCTCGCCGGGGAGACGCACAATGGTGTCCGAGGTGAAGTACATCTTCCCCATGTTCCGCGCCAGATACGTGATCTCCGTCAGGTCCAGATCGGTGGTGATGTAGTCCTTCAGGCCGTTGTAGTATTCCAGCGCCACGGCGGGGTCGGCGACGATTTTCCCCTTGCACTGGTTGAACAGCGCCTTCATCACCGCCATGCTCCGCATTCCACGTTTGTACGCGCCCTCCAAGTCGGTCTCGCTGCGGTAGGTGATGAACTTGTCCATGTACCACCGGTTCAGCGTGACCGTGCTGCCCTTGGTAAACGTGGAATGGATCTCCGTGTAGTCGTCGTCAAAAGTGATGGTCAGGCCGCCGATCAGGTCGTTCAGCGTGTACAGCGCGTCATAGTCCAGCGCTACGTAGCGGCTCACCGGCGCGCCGTACAGGAGACGGGACACCGCGTCGGTGGTCAGGCGGCAGCTCAAGTCTTTTCCGTCGCCGTAGCTGTGGGCGGTGGAAATGTTGGTGCAAACAGTATCCAGATACTGACCGTTTGCGTCCATGGCGATCACGTCGGCCATGGTGTCCCGGGGAATGTACAGCATGGAAAAGTCAAAGGTTCTGGTGTCCAGTATGACCAGCCCAATCACGTCGGCGTTGCCGCCGTTGGACTCCGTGGCGTAGAACCAGTTCTTTTCATCGCCCATGTAGTCAATGCCCATGAACAGAATGGAGATCACGTCGTCCCGGTAATTATAGGCGTTGCCCTGTTCGTCGATCCAGTCCGCGTCAATACGCGCCTGCGTTTCCGAAGCGTCGGCAGGGGTAGTCGCAGATTGTGGAATGGTGTCCGAAACGCTTCCCCGGGCGGCGAACATCGCCCCCCGCACACTGCCGGAGTACCACACGAAAATCCCCACACCAACAGCCGCAAGCACCAGAACCGCCGCCAGCGAGCTGAGCACAATGGCGGTCACTTTCATGGGATTCCCATTCTTTTTCGGCTTTTCGCTCTTTGGGGGTTCTTCTTTCAGAAATTTTCCTTTTTTCTTCATGTTCCGTTATTCTCCGTCCGCGTCCGGAGTGCCGGCAAACACGGCCTGCGCTTCATCCACCAGCACACCCTGTACCACGAACCGGTACGCCGGGTTTCCGATGCAGGTGGAAAGGGTGATGATCCTGTCTGAGGACGTAACCTCCAGCGCCGGATTGAACTGCGCCAGATCGGTCTGGGCGTAGACGCTCTCAATGTACTCGTCGATCAGCGCTTTGGTGGAAAAATCCGTGTTCGCGATGATGTCCAGATTGTTCCGGCGGTAGGCTGCGAAGACCTGATAGGTCAGCTGCCGCTCCGGGGTGTAGACGATGATCTGCCCGTGGGAATCGAAGAAATTCTTATCCCGGAACCGGTGCAGCTGGGCAAACATCCGCCCGTCCAGCATGTTATGGCCGTAGACCACGGTGTTGAAGTCCGTAAAGTCCCCGGCGTTCTCCCCCAGAACGAAAATGGAGCCGTAGCCGGTGGAGGTTCCCTCGTAGTTGTGGTTCAGATAGTAGTAATTGTAGGTCGTGTCGTACAGGATGGGATAGTCGATCAGCGTGCCGTCCACCACGATCCAGCCGATGATGTCCTCGTTTTCCCCTTTGAGGTAGTCAAAGTTGATGGGAATTTCCACGGTGGGCAGGGGCGGCTCCGTCTCGACGGGCTGGGTCTCCTCCACAGCCTCTGTCGCCGGGGTGGTGGGTGCGGCAGGCGCAGCGGTTCTGGCCGCTGCCGCCAGCTGCTCATAGTTGTCGCTCTGCCGCTTATAGGCAAGCAGCAGCCCGCCGATCGCGGCCAGCGCCGCCAGCACGATGGAGAAGCTGACGATGCTGATAATGAGGTATACCTTCTTCTTATTCTGCATGTCCGTTATAATACGAATGGAGCGATCAAGACCGCTCCATTCCGTTCCTTTTCAATTACTTTGATTACTCTTTGCTCTTCTTGTAGGCAATGGCGCCGACACCGCCCGCAGTGCAGGCCGCGGCGGACAGGACTGCCACCGCAACGGAACCGGTACGGGGCGCGTTGGGCTTGCCGCCGGGGTTGCCGCCCTGATTGCTCTTGACGGTCGTGGCGGAAGCCGTGACTGCCATGCTCAGACACAGGATGAGCGCGAAAACAAAGGATACAAACTTTCTCATTGTGATTTCTCCTTCAGCGTTAAAATGTAACGCACTGCATGATGCACAGTCCGCCTTTTACTTACTTTGCATTATATATCTTCTCATCCGTTTTGTCAACACGGAAATCGTGCCTGATTTCCGCGGAAATTTCAGTAAAAAACTGCCGAAAACCAGCAAAACCGCTTTTTCCTCAAAAACGGAATCCGTCCGCGGTTCCGCCCTTGTTTTTTGGGGAAGACTGTGATATGATATCAGAATATTAAGAAGGTGTGACTATGCTCGATTTTCAGCGCCCCCAGCTGTCCCAGAAGGACGACTATGAGCGCGTTTTGTTTTCCTGTCCGCCCAGAGGATGCGAATATTCCTTCGCCAACCTCTATCTCTGGGGGCGGCAGCAGCTGGTGTTTACCCACGGCTGCGTGGCGTTTTTTTCCCATTTCAATGGCCGGAGCGTCTACCCCTACCCCATCGGCGACGGGGATCGGCGCGCCGTGATCGAGGAAATTCTTCTCGACGCTAAACAGCGGGGCATTCCCTGCCGCATCGTCAGCATGACCGCGGCCGATCAGGCGGAGCTGCAGGGGTGGTTTCCCGACAAATTTCTCTACCGCGCCGACCGGGACAGCTATGACTACGTTTATTCCGTGGACGATCTGGCCGACCTGAAAGGTCGGAAATTCCAGAAAAAACGGAACCACGTCAACCGCTTCCGGGCAGAGCATTCCCAGTTTGAACTGCAAAATCTGACCGGCGGCAACTTCTCCGCTGCCCAGCGCATGGTCGGCGAATGGTACCGCGCCCGGATGCAGGCCGACCCCACGGGGGACTATATGATGGAAAGCATCGCCATGTCCCGGGCGTTCCGGCATTATGAGGGCCTGCAAATGGAGAGCGCCGTGCTTGTGGAAAACGGGGAAATTCTCGCCGTGACCATGGGCAGCCGCCTGTGGTCGGACACCTTCGACATCCATTTTGAAAAGGCGCGGGAGGACGTGGACGGCGCTTACGCCGCCGTAAACTGCGAATTCGCCCGGTATCTGCGGCTGAAATATCCCAATCTACGCTATCTGAACCGGGAGGACGATGTGGGCCTGGCGGGGCTTCGCAAGGCCAAGCTGTCCTACAATCCCCACCACATGGTGGAGAAATCATGGGCGTATCTGGCGGAGGATTTCCATGGAGATTGACTACCCCACCGGCGTACAGGAGCCTCAGCTGCGGGCGCTCTGGCAGCTGTCCTTTGGGGATTCTGAGGAATTTATCGCGGGCTTTTTTGCCGGCGGCTACTGCCCCCGGCGCTGCCGGTGCGCGGCGGAAAACGGGAACGTTGCCGCCGCCCTTTACTGGTTTGACGCGGAGTTCCGGGGGCAGAAATTCGCCTATCTCTACGCCGTGGCAACCCATCCGGATTTCCGGAACCGGGGGCTTTGCCGCGCCCTGATGGCGGATGCCGCTGCCTGTCTGACCGGACGGGGCTATGACGGGGCGCTGCTGATGCCCCATGACGTTGGTCTGCGGAAAATGTACGGCCGCATGGGCTATCGGGACTGCTGCACCGTGTCGGAATTTTCCTGCGACGCCGGGGAAGCGGTGGCTCTGCGCCCGGTTTCCGATGCGGAATTCGCCCGCCTTCGCCGGGAGTACCTGCCCCCGGACGGCGTGATTCAGGAGGGGGCAAACCTTTCCTATCTCAAATGCTACGCCGCACTTTATGCCGGGGGGGATTTTCTGCTGGCCGCCGGGCACGACGGTGACAGCCTGACCGGCATGGAGCTGCTGGGCAATGCCGCAGCCGCCCCGGGCATTCTGGGGGCGCTGGAGTTTCCTCGTGGCCACTTCCGCACCCCGGGAACGGCGCTTCCCGGCGCCATGTTCCGTCCCCTGCGTGCGGGTGCGGACGCACCCGGATATTTTGGGCTGATTTTTGACTGATACTGAACTCCAATTAAAATCTTTAAAAAAGATTTTAATTGCCTGAAGGGCATGGAGTTCATATGAGACTTGTTTTGTGATTTCTTTCCTTATAAATCACAAAACAGGCAGCGCCGTCAGGTGATGCCTTCCTGATTAAAATTAAGATTTTAATCAGGAAATAGTATCAGTTTCCGTAACCCCGCGGCACCCACAGGCCGTGCGCGGTCTGTGCCTTTCATAAGACAAGAACACTGGAGGAATCATCGTGCACAGAGAACACCTTGGGAGCCGTTTGGGCTTCATTCTCCTCAGCGCCGGTTGCGCCATCGGCATCGGCAATGTATGGAAATTCCCGTGGATGACCGGGCAGTATGGCGGCGGCGCGTTCGTCGTGATCTACCTGATCTTCCTGCTGATCCTGGGTGTCCCCGTTTTGACCATGGAATTCGCCATGGGACGCGCCGCCCAGAAAAGCCCCCTGAAAATGTATCAGGCGCTGAAGCCAGGCGGACACTGGGGCTGGCACGGCTACGTCTGTTTGCTCGGCAACGTTGTTCTGATGATGTTCTACACCACCGTCGCCGGTTGGATGCTGCAATATTTTGTGGACACCGCCGCCGGACGCTTCGTGGGACTTGACGTTTCCGGGGTGGAGACCGCCTTCGGCAACATGCTTGCGAACCCTGTCCAGCAGACGGTTTACATGGGCGTGATCGTCATATCCGGCTTTTTCATCATCTCCATCGGTGTTCAGAAGGGATTGGAGCGGGTGACCAAGTGGATGATGATGGCGCTGATCGTGCTGATGCTGGCGCTGGCTGTACACAGTCTGTTCCTCCCCGGCGGCTCCGAGGGACTGAAATTCTACCTGCTGCCCGATATCCAGCGCCTGAAAGACGCCGGCGTTGGCAATGTCATCGTGGGCGCCATGAACCAGTCCTTCTTTACATTGAGCCTTGGCATCGGTGCCATGGCCATCTTCGGCAGCTACATCGGCAAGAATCACGCGCTGGCGGGCGAGTCCGTCCGGGTCTGCGCGCTGGACACGCTGGTGGCGCTTTGCTCCGGCCTCATTATCTTCCCCGCCTGCTTCTCCTACGGCGTGGACGTCAAGAGCGGCCCCGCGCTGATCTTCATGACCCTGCCCAACGTGTTCAACAACCTGCCCGCGGGGCGCTTCTGGGGGAGCCTGTTCTTCCTGTTCATGACCTTCGCCGCCTACTCTACGGTTCTCGCGGTGTTTGAAAACATCGTCTCCTGCGTCAGCGAGCTGACCGGGTGGAGTCGGAAGAAGACCTGCCTTGTGTGCGGCATTGCCCTCTTCCTGCTGAGCCTGCCCTGCCTGCTGGGCTACAACCTGTGGAGCAATTTCCGCCCCATCGCCGGGCGGGACGTGCTGGACAGCGAGGATTTTCTGGTCAGCAACCTGCTGCTGCCCCTGGGCAGTCTGCTGTTCATCATTTTCTGCACCACCCGCTACGGCTGGGGCTGGGAGAATTTCCTCGCCGAAGCCAACGAGGGCAAAGGGCTGAAAATCGCCAAATGGCTGCGGCCTTACATGACCTACGTGCTGCCCGTGATCGTGGGCATCATTCTGGTTTTCGGCCTTTACAACTTCTTCGCCGCGTAAACGCTGCCCCGAAAGAGCGCACCTCTTTCGGGGCAATTTTATCGATTTGGCAAGATTCACATGGAATCTTGCCAAAAACCGTCAGGAATCGTCTTTCTGCGAGTTGACGGGGGTCGCCCCCGATGATATAATGATGACGTAACATCAACAAACCCTTATGACTGACGGATTAGGCTGCATCCGAGTTTTCGGAGCAGACCGAAGTGGAGCACCACATGGAGTAAGGGCATATCCCCATTTCCTGCCGACCGTCTGGGCTCACTTTCCCGTTACAGCGGGCGAGTGCGCCCTTTTTTCTATGCATACGCATAGAAAAAAGAAAAAATGTGCCATTTCCTCGCCCCTGCGGGGCAACCGGAAATGATGCACAAAAACTTCATGCTTACGCCTTTGCGCATTTTCGCAGTGCAGTGCTCATGCATGAAGTTTTATTTGCCACAAGGAGGTCAACACATGAAAAAAGTCGGAATCGTCATGGGCAGCGACAGCGATCTGCCCATCCTGCGCAAAACCATGGATACCCTGACGTCTCTGGGCATTCCCTACGAATGTCACATCTACTCCGCCCACCGCACCCCCGAGGAGGCTCGGGATTTTGCCGTATCCGCACGGGCAAACGGCTTTGGCGTGCTCATCGCCGCCGCCGGTATGGCCGCGCACCTCGCCGGCGCCATCGCGGCAAACACCACCCTGCCGGTCATCGGTATTCCCTGCAAAGGTCCTTGTCTCGACGGCATTGACGCTCTTCTTTCCACGGTCATGATGCCCTCCGGTATTCCGGTCGCCACCGTAGCCGTAAACGGGGGCGTGAATGCCGCTTTGTTGTCCGCCCAGATTCTGGCAGTGGAGGACGCGGAGCTTGCCGCGAAGCTGGACGCCAGACGCGCCGCCGACGCGGCCAAGGTGCTTGAGAAAGACGCCGCCCTTCAGGCGGAACTGAACGGCTGAGGGAGGAAAAGCAATGGGCGGTTTCTTCGGGGCAATTTCCCATAAGAATTGCATTTACGACGTTTTCTTCGGCACGGACTACCACTCCCACCTGGGCACCCGCCGGGCCGGACTCGCCTTTTACGATACGGAAAAGGGCTTCCAGCGGCAGATCCACAGCATTGAAAATACCCCCTTCCGCACGAAATTTGACGATGACATGGCAAAATTCAGCGGAAACGCCGGTATCGGCTGCATTTCCGACACCGACCCTCAGCCCCTGCTGGTGCGCTCTCACCTGGGGATGTTCGCCATCTCCACCGTGGGCATCATCAACAACGCCGAACAGCTGGTGGCCGAGACCTTTTCCGGGCCGGGGCATCAGTTCATGGCCATGTCCTCCGGCAAGATCAACACCACCGAGCTGACCGCCGCCCTCATCAACCAGCGGGGCAGCCTGATCGAGGGCATCCGCTACGCGCAGGAGGTCATCGACGGCTCCTGCACCATTCTGCTGCTGACCCCCGACGCCATCATCGCCGCCCGGGACCGGCTGGGGCGGCTGCCCGTGCTGGTGGGCAGGAATAACGACGGCCTGTGCGTATCCTTCGAGTCCTTCGCCTACCACAAGCTGGGCTATCAGGACCATTACGAGCTTGGCCCCGGGGAGATCGTGAAAATGACGGCGGACGGCCTTACTCAGCTGGCCGCCCCCGGTACCAAAATGAAAATCTGCGCCTTCCTGTGGACGTACTACGGCTACCCCAACTCCAACTACGAGGGCAAAAACGTGGAGGTCATGCGCTACCGCAACGGCGAGATCATGGCCCGCAAGGAAATGGAAGCCGGCACCATGCCGGACGTGGACTTCGTGGCGGGCGTGCCGGACTCCGGTCTGCCCCACGCCATCGGCTACGCAAACCAGTCCCATAAGCCCTTCGCCCGTCCCTTCGTCAAGTACACCCCCACCTGGCCCCGTTCCTTCACTCCCGCAAATCAGGAGATGCGCAATCTGGTGGCGAAAATGAAGCAGATTCCCGTGCCGGAGCTGATTCAGGGCAAGAAGCTGCTGTTCGTGGACGACTCCATCGTCCGGGGCACCCAGCTGCGGGAGACGGTGGACTTCCTGTACGAAAGCGGCGCGAAGGAAGTGCATATGCGTTCCGCCTGTCCGCCCATCATGTACGGCTGCAAATATCTGAATTTCTCCCGCTCCAACTCCGAAATGGAGCTGATTGCCCGGCGGACGGTTCAGAATCTGGAGGGCGACGAGGGGCAGAAGCACTTAGACGAGTACGCCGACGGCAGCACGCAGCGGGGCAAATGTATGCTCAAAGCCATCTGCGAGGAAATGGGCTTTGACTCGCTTGGCTACCAGTCTCTGGACGGCCTGCTGGAGGCCATCGGACTGGACAAAGACAAGGTCTGCACCTACTGCTGGAACGGCAAAGAATAATCAAGATAAATTTCCGGAAAAGGAGTATTATCATGGAACACAACAATTCCCAGTCCGCCAGCTACGCTGCCGCCGGTGTGGACATCACCGCCGGATACAAGGCCGTGGAGCTGATGAAGACCCACATCGCCCGCACCCGCAACTTAGGCTGTCTGGACGACGTGGGCGGCTTCGGCGGCTGCTTCGGCCTGCCCATTGCCGGGATGGAGGAGCCGGTGCTGGTCTCCGGCACCGACGGCTGCGGCACCAAGGTCAAACTGGCCATCCTCATGGACAAGCACGACACCATCGGCATCGACGCCGTGGCCATGTGCGTCAACGACATCATCTGCGTGGGCGCAAAGCCCCTGTTCTTTCTGGATTACATCGCCTGCGGCAAAAACGTGCCGGAAAAAATTGCCGAAATCGTGGGCGGCGTGGCGGAGGGCTGCGTCCAGTCCGGCGCGGCGCTCATCGGCGGCGAAACCGCCGAGCACCCCGGCCTGATGCCCGTGGAGGACTACGATCTTGCGGGCTTCGCCGTGGGGATTGTGGATAAAAAGAAGATTCTGGACAAGACCAGAATGGCGGAAGGGGACGCGGTGATCGCCCTGGCTTCCTCCGGCATCCACTCCAACGGCTTCAGCCTGATCCGCAAGGTTTTCCGCATTGACGAGAACCCCGCCGAAATTTACCGGCCCTGCGATGCGCTGGGCGGGAAAACCATCGCCGAGACCCTGCTGACCCCCACGAAGATCTACGTCAAGTCCGTTCTGGCGCTGCTGAAAAAAGTTGACGTCAAGGGCATCAGCCACATCACCGGCGGCGGCTTCTATGAGAATATTCCCCGCTCCATCCCCGACGGCCTGTGCGCGAAGATCGACAAGAGCGCCGTTAAGGTGCTGCCCATCTTCGACCTGATTGCAAAGACAGGCAATATTCCCGAGCGGGACATGTTCAACACCTACAACATGGGCGTGGGCATGAGCATCGTTGTTCCCGCTGCGCAGGTGCAGACCGCGCTGGACATCCTCACCGCCCACGGCGAGGACGCCTACGTCATCGGCACCATCACCAAAAACGACGAAGAAAAGGTGATTCTGGAATGACGGCCAAAATCGCAGTTCTGGTCTCCGGCGGCGGCACCAATTTGCAGGCGCTGATCGATGCTCAGCAGCGGAGCAAGCTGGGCGGCGGAGAGATCACCGCCGTGATTTCCTCCAAAGAGGGGGCTTACGCTCTGGAGCGGGCGCGGAAAGCGGGTATCCCCGGCTATGTGCTGCCCCGGAAAAGCTTCGACTCCAACCGCGCCATGACGCTGGCGCTGGTGGAAAAGCTGAGGGCGCTGGACATTGATTTAGTGGTTCTGGCGGGCTGCATGGTCATCTTCACCGAAGAGCTGGTGCAGGCCTATCCCAACGCCATTATGAACGTCCACCCCGCCCTGATCCCGTCCTTCTGCGGACAGGGCTTTTACGGACTGCATGTCCATGAAGCGGCGCTGGCCTACGGTGTCAAGCTCTCCGGCGCGACTGTGCATTTTGTCAGCGCGGAATGCGACGGCGGCCCCATTATCGCCCAGAAGGCCGTCCCCGTTCTCCCCGGAGACACCCCCGAGACGCTTCAAAAACGCATTATGGAGCAGGCCGAATGGAAGCTGCTGCCGGAAGCCGTGCGCCTGTTCTGTGAGGGCAGGCTCCGGGTGGAAGGCCGCACCGTTATCATCGAACAGGAGTGAAAAGTGCTATGAATGTTTACGAAATAAAGTCCATGGCCGAGCGCCTCAGCGGCAACACCTACCCCGGCCGGGGCATTGTGCTTGGGGTCACCCCCGACGGCAAGACCGCCGTGGCCGCCTATTTCATCATGGGACGCAGTGTCAATTCCCGGAACCGGGTCTTCGTTCAGGAGCCGGACGGCATCCGCACGGAAGCCTTTGACCCTAGTCTCATGAAAGACCCCCATCTGATCATCTACCATCCCGTGCGGGAGGCCGGTCAGGGTCTCATCGTCACCAACGGCGACCAGACGGACACTGTCTGGGAGTACCTCGCCAAGGGTGAAAGCTGGGAAGCCGCCCTGCGTACCCGTCAGTTTGAGGACGACGCCCCCAACTGGACGCCCCGCATTTCCGGCCTGCAGGCGGGGGACGGCAGCTATAAGCTGTCCATCCTGAAATCCGCCGACCCGGATGGCACGGCAAGTGCCCGGTTCTTCTATGAATACCCCGCCGTCCCCGGTCTGGGGCATTTCCTCCACACCTACGTCTGCGACGGCAATCCCGTAATTCCCACCTTTCAGGGAGAGCCGGAACGGGTCAGCATCCCCGCGGACATCGACGATTTCACCCGGGAGCTGTGGGAGAATCTGAACCCCGACAACAAAATCTCCCTGTTTGTGCGCTATACCAACTTGGAAACCCATGAGTACCGGCAGCGAATTCTCAATAAGCACGTAAAGTGACACCGCATGGAGGGAAGGAACATGAAAGAATTTGAACTGAAATACGGCTGCAACCCCAACCAGAAGCCCGCGAAGATCTACATGGCAGACGGCTCCGAGCTGCCCATCACCATCCTGAACGGCCGCCCCGGCTACATCAATTTTCTGGACGCCCTCAACTCATGGCAGCTTGTGAAGGAACTGAAGGAGGCCACGGGCATGGTCGCCGTCACGTCCTTCAAGCACGTCTCCCCCACTTCCGCCGCCGTGGGAAAGGTGCTGTCCGAGAACCTGAAAAAGGCGTGCTTCGTGGACGACGTTCCCGAGCTGGACGACAGCCCCCTCGCCTGCGCCTACGCCCGGGCAAGAGGCACCGACCGGATGTGCTCCTTCGGCGACTGGGTCGCCCTGTCCGACGTGTGCGACGCCACCACCGCAAAGCTCATCGCCCGGGAGGTCTCCGACGGCGTGATTGCCCCCGGCTACACAGAGGAAGCGCTGGCCATCCTGAAAACCAAGCGCAAGGGCGGCTACAACGTGGTGGCCATCGACCCCGACTACGTTCCCGCCGAGCAGGAGACGAAGCAGGTCTTCGGCATCACCTTCCAGCAGGGGCGGAACAACTTCAAAATCGACGGGCATCTGCTTCAGAACATCGTCACCAAAAATAAAGACCTGCCCGAATCCGCCAAAATCGACCTGATCGTGGCGCTCATCACCCTGAAATACACCCAGTCCAACTCCGTGTGCTTCGCCTATGACGGGCAGGCCGTGGGCGTGGGCGCGGGTCAGCAGTCCCGCATCCACTGCACCCGGCTGGCCGGCTCCAAGGCCGACACCTTCTTCCTGCGCCAGCACCCCAAGACCCTGTCCCTGCCCTTCCGCGCCGACCTCGGCCGCCCCAACCGGGACAACGTGATCGACGGCTACATCAACGGCAACGAGGAGGACGTCTGCGCCGACGGCATCTGGCAGAACTACTTCACCCGCCGGCCCGACCGGCTGACCGAAGAAGACAAGCGGGAATTCCTGTCCAAATTTGACGGCGTTTCCCTCGGTTCCGATGCTTTCTTCCCCTTCCCCGACAACATCAAGCGCGCCAAAGCCTCCGGCGTCAGGTACATCGCCCAGCCCGGCGGCTCCATCCGGGACGATCTGGTCATCGAGGAATGCGATAAGGACGGCATGGTCATGGCCTTCACCGGCATGAGACTGTTCCACCACTAAGGGGGATTGTTTATGAAACTGTTAGTCGTAGGCGGCGGCGGACGGGAACACGCCATCATCAAAAGTCTGAAAAAGAATCCCGCGGTCACGGAAATTTTCGCTCTCCCCGGCAACGGCGGCATCGTGGCGGACGCGGTGTGCGTCCCCATCGGCGCTACGGAAATTGACAAGATCGTCGCCTTTGCCCAGGAGCAAAAGGTAGATTACGCCGTGGTCGCGCCCGACGACCCGCTGGTACTGGGCTGCGTGGACGCGCTGGAAGCGGCTAAAATCCCCTGCTTTGGCCCCCGCGCCCGGGCCGCCATCATTGAGGGCAGCAAGGTCTTTTCCAAGAATCTCATGAAAAAGTACGGCATCCCCACCGCCCGGTATGAGGTCTTCGACGACATGGCCGCCGCCCTCGCCTATCTGGACACCGCCCCCATCCCCACCGTCATCAAGGCCGACGGTCTTGCGCTTGGAAAGGGCGTTATCATCGCCCAGACCCGGGACGAGGCCAAGGCCGCCGTCCGGGATATGATGGAAAATCACGTCTTCGGCAAGTCCGGCGACCATGTGGTCATTGAGGAATTTCTCACCGGCCCGGAGGTCTCCGTGCTGGCCTTCACCGACGGCAAGGTGGTCAAGCCCATGGTGTCCTCCATGGATCACAAGCGGGCGGGAGACGGCGACACCGGCCTGAACACCGGCGGCATGGGCACCGTCGCCCCCAACCCCTACTACACCCCGGCCATCGCCGAACGGTGCATGAAGGAAATTTTCCTGCCCACCATCGCCGCCATGAACAGCGAAGACCGCACCTTTCAGGGCTGCCTTTACTTCGGCCTGATGCTCACCCCCGACGGCCCCAAGGTCATTGAATACAACTGCCGCTTCGGCGACCCGGAGACGCAGGTGGTGCTGCCTCTGCTGGAAAGCGACCTGCTGACCGTCATGCAGGCGACAACCAACGGCACGCTGGCGGACACGGAGGTTCGCTTCTCCGATAAATATGCCTGCTGCGTCATCACCGCCTCCGCCGGGTATCCCGTCAGCTACAAGAAGGGCTTCGAGATCACCATGACCCCGGAAGCCGCCGCCCACACCTATGTTGCAGGCGCGAAGCTGGAAAATGGGAAGCTTCTGACCTCCGGCGGCCGGGTCACCGGCACCACCGCCGTGGCCGGTTCTCTGGCAGACGCCATCCGGGAAGCCTACCGTCTCGCGGACGGCGTGCAGTTTGAAAACGCCTACCGCAGAAGCGACATCGGCCAGCGCGCCCTGCAAGCTGGGAATCACTGATAAAATCGCCTTCGGCTGAGCAGCGGGTCTTTTGCCCCCATGCCGCAGGCCGAAAAACGGGAAATACATCCAGTATTCCTCCGTTTTCCGGCCTTTGCCTGAGGACAAAATCCCTCGCTGTCAGCTCTCGCCGATTTCATCAGTGCTTCCCTCAACTCTGAATAAATCACATCAGGAGGAAATAACCCCATGGTTTATCGGGTATTTGTAGAAAAAAAGGAAGGTCTGGACAACGAGGCCAAGGGTCTGCTGAACGAGGCCAGGAACCTTCTCGGCATGGAGCGGCTGGAAAACGTCCGGCTGTTCAACCGGTACGACGCGGAAAATATCACGGAAGACCTGTTCCGGTACGCCGTGAAGACAGTCTTCTCCGAGCCGCAGCTGGATACCGCTTCTGCGTCTATTCAGCTTCCCGGCGCTTACGTCTTCGCCGTGGAGGCGCTGCCCGGCCAGTTTGACCAGCGGGCGGATTCCGCCGCCCAGTGCATCCAGATCATCTCTCAGGGCGAGCGTCCCCTCATCCGCACCGCCAAGGTCTACGCCCTGTACGGCACGCTGACGGACGGGGATATCCGGGAATTCAAAAAATACGTCATCAACCCCGTGGAATGCCGGGAGGCGTCTCTGGACGTGCCGGAGACCCTCGCTATCCGCTATGACATCCCCACGGAGGTGGCGACCCTGACCGGCTTCACGGAACTTAGCCGTGACGAGCTGGCGGACTTTATCGCGAACTACGGCCTTGCCATGGACTTGGACGACATCGCTTTCTGCCAGTCCTATTTCCAGAAGGAAGGCCGCGACCCCACCATCACGGAAATTCGCATGATCGACACCTACTGGTCCGATCACTGCCGCCACACCACCTTCGGCACCATTCTCGACCACGTGACCTTCGAGGACGCCCTGCTGCAAAAGACCTACGAGGACTATCTGGCAACCCGGAATGCCCTTGGCCGCAGCGAGAAGCCCATCTGTCTGATGGACCTCGCGACCATCGCCGTCAAGCACCTGAAGGCCGCGGGCAAGCTCCCCAAGCTGGACGAGAGTGAGGAGATCAACGCCTGCACGGTAAAGATGGACGTCACCGTGGACGGCGTCACCGAGCCGTGGCTGCTTCTCTTTAAGAACGAGACCCACAACCATCCCACGGAAATCGAGCCCTTCGGCGGCGCGGCCACCTGCATCGGCGGCGCCATCCGTGACCCCCTGTCCGGGCGGAGCTACGTCTACGGCGCCATGCGCGTCACCGGCGCGGCCGACCCTCTGACTCCCGTGTCCGAGACCATCCCCGGCAAGCTGCCCCAGCGGAAGATCGTCACCACCGCCGCCGCTGGCTATTCCTCCTACGGCAACCAGATCGGCCTTGCCACCGGCATTGTGGATGAGATTTACCATCCCGGCTACGCCGCCAAGCGTATGGAGATCGGCGCGGTCATCGCCGCCGCCCCCGCGGAAAATGTCCGCCGGGAGCGCCCCAACCCCGGCGACGTGGTCATTCTGCTGGGCGGCAACACCGGCCGGGACGGCATCGGCGGCGCGACGGGTTCCTCCAAGGCTCACACCCAGCAGTCCGTGGAAACCTGCGGCTCCGAGGTGCAGAAGGGCAACGCCCCCGAGGAGCGGAAGCTCCAGCGCCTGTTCCGCAACGGCGAAGCCTCCCGTCTCATCAAGCGCTGCAACGACTTTGGCGCGGGCGGCGTGTCCGTGGCCATCGGCGAGCTGGCCGACGGTCTGGAAATCGATCTGAACGCCGTCCCCAAGAAATATGACGGTCTGGACGGTACCGAGCTGGCCATCTCCGAATCCCAGGAGCGGATGGCCGTGGTCGTGGAAGCGAAGGACGCGGCGCGGTTCCTGAAGCTGGCCGCCACGGAGAACCTGAACGCTGTCCCCGTGGCCGTGGTCACGGAAAGCCCCCGTCTGGTGATGAACTGGAACGGGAAAAAGATCTGCGACATCAGCCGGGAATTCCTGAACTCCAACGGCGCGGCCAAGCACATGGACGCCGCCGCCGAGAAGGCGCAGAGCTACGGCAAGACCGTCACCGGCAGCTTCGCCGAGAACTTCCTCGCCGTGGCTTCCGACCTGAATACCTGCTCCAAGCGGGGGTTGTCCGAGCGGTTCGACTCCACCATCGGCGCGGGCACCGTGCTGATGCCCTTCGGCGGAAAATACCAGCTCACCCCCATTCAGGCCATGGTGCAGAAAATCTCCGTGGAGAAGAAGCACACCGACGACTGCTCCTTCATGGCCTTCGGCTATAACCCCTTCATCACCTCCGCTTCTCCCTATCACGGCGCGTATCTGGCCGTGGTGGAGTCTGTGTGTAAGCTGATCGCCTCCGGCGCTTCCTTTGAGGACACCTACCTGACCTTCCAGGAGTATTTTGAGCGCCTCGGCAAGGACCCCAAGCGCTGGGGCAAGCCCCTTGCCGCGCTGCTGGGTGCGTTCCGGGCGCAGATGGAGCTGGGCATCGGCGCCATCGGCGGCAAGGACTCCATGTCCGGCTCCTTCGAGAAGCTGGACGTGCCACCCACGCTGGTCTCCTTCGCCGTCACCACCGGCAAAACCGGTGAGGTCGTCTCCCCCGAATTCAAGGCCGCGGGTCACAAGGTCTGCCTGCTGACCCCCGCCTACGACGAAAACGGCCTGCCCGAAACCGCTTCCCTGCTGGAAACCTTCGATACCGTCACCGAACTCCTTCGCAGCGGCAAGGCCGTGGCCGCCTACACCCCCGGCATGGGCGGCATTGCGGAGGCCGTGATGAAGATGGGCTTCGGCAACGGCTTGGGCTTCGCCTTTGACGACGCGCTGACCCTTGACGAGCTGTTCGGCTACGCCTATGGCAGCTTCGTGCTGGAAATGGCGGACGGCACCGTGGGCAAGGTTCTGGGTGTCACCACCGCCGACGGCAGCTTCTCCTATCACGGAGAAGCCCTGTCCCAGACTCAGGTTCTCGGCGCCTACGAAGACAAGCTGGAATCCGTCTACGCCTGCAACATCCCCACCCCGGCGCAGAGCATGGAGACCTTCTCCTATGAGGCCACCCAGCGGAAAGCCCCCGCCGTCAAGGTTGCCAAGCCCAAGGTGCTGATCCCCGCCTTCCCCGGCACCAACTGCGAATACGACTCCGCCAAGGCCGTCCGGGACGCGGGGGCGGAGCCGGAGATCATCGTCATCAACAACCTGAGCGCCGACGGCATTGCCCGCAGCGTGGAGCGCTTTGCGAACGAACTGAAAACCGCCCAGATGGTGTTCATCCCCGGTGGCTTCTCCGGCGGCGACGAGCCGGACGGCTCCGGCAAGTTCATCACCGCGTTCTTCCGCAACGCCGCCGTCAAGGAGGGCGTCACCGCCCTTCTGGAGCAGCGGGACGGTTTGATGTGCGGCATCTGCAACGGTTTTCAGGCGCTGATCAAGCTGGGCCTGGTGCCCTACGGCAAGATCATCGATACCGACGAGACCTGCCCCACCCTGACCTTCAACAACATTTCCCGCCACCAGAGCCGCATTGTCCGCACCCGGGTCGCCTCCAACAAATCCCCGTGGCTGGCGCTGACCAACGTGGGCGACGTGTACAATGTCCCCATCTCCCACGGCGAGGGCAAGTTCCTTGCCTCGGAGGAGCTGATTCGCAGGCTGGCGGCCAACGGCCAGATCGCCACCCAGTACGTTGATCTGGACGGCAATGCCACCGCCGATGTTCACTTCAACCCCAACGGCTCTCTGTACGCCATCGAGGGCATCACGTCCCCCGACGGCCGGGTCTTCGGCAAAATGGGCCACAGCGAGCGCATCGGCTCCGGCCTGTACAAGAACGTCCCCGGCGAGTACAACATCCGCATGTTTGAAGCGGCGGTCAAATACTTCAGATAACTCCCTTCCTCTAAAAAAGGCGCTGTCTCACAGCTTGGTGAGACAGCGCCTTCTTCATTCTATTTGATTTTCTGAGGTTGGTCACTTAATCCAACCAAATAATCCGCGGTCAGGTTGTAAAATTGACATAGCTTGACCAAATCATCAATTTTCAGCTCCGCCCGTCCGGCTTCAATGTGGTTGTATCCCTGCTGGGATTTGTTCAGAATTTTCCCGACCTCCGCCTGAGTGAGATCCCTGTCCTCCCGGACACCCCGCAGCCTTGCTCTGTAATCTGTCATACGTCAACCCGTTTCCTATTTTTCGATGACATATTACCATACTCATAATTTGAGTATTGACTTTTACTCAAAGATTGAGTATTCTATACCCAAACATGGCGAAAATCCCTTCTCTGACGACTTATATCCACATCTGGAGCAGCTTTTATGAGTATCCGTTCAACCTTAAAACCGCCTCATTTAGCAGCCGCTGCCGCATTTGGGAGCGGCTTACTTGTGCATCTGTTCGGGCTTGTCAATGTCCTTCATAATTATGACGACATTGCCCAGCAGCCCCGGGGCTACGGAACCGGCGTCACCTCCGGACGGTGGCTGCTGTCCATTATGGGTGATTTCTGCGACGCAATCGGCGGAAATTTCAACCTTCCCACGGTCAACGGGCTGCTGTTTTTATTGCTGATCGCGGTTTCCGCCGGACTGCTTGTGTCCGTTTTTCGGATCCGGAACCGGGCTTCAGCAGCACTGATGGGCGTTTTGTTCGCCGTGTTTCCCTCTGCCTTTTCTACACTGGCATTCCGCTACACCGCCGTCTACTATGGCGTTGCCATTCTTTTGTCTGTCGCTGCTGTTTGGCTGTTTCAGCGCTGTTCCTGGGGTTTCTTTTTGTCCGCCCTCTGCATTGCCTGCTCTTTGGGTATCTATCAGGCTTATGTTCCCATTACCATCGGCATGTTCGTCTTGATGCTCCTTCAGGAGTCTCTGTCCGACGATGCGGACTTCCGGAAGCTTCTGCGCCGGAGTCTGGCTTGCTGCGGGGTTCTTTTGCTCGGTTTGCTTCTGTATTACGTTTTTCTGAAGCTCACGCTTTGCTTGTATGGGACGCAGCTGAGTGACTATCAGGGTGTCAGCAGCATGGGGAAGCTATCCCTTTCCGGCATTCCCGGGCTGATTTATGAAGCATTTTATTCCGCTTGCATGCTCCCCGTAAAGGACTATTGCGGACTGGCCGCCATGAAGCTCATAAAGGCGGCTTATCTGCTCATTGGACTTTTCTCCGGGGTTCTCCTTGTATTTCTGCTGATAAAACGGGTGCGGAAGCCCTCTATACGGCTGTTTTCCCTCCTGCTCTGCGCCGTGTTTCCCGTTGCCGTGAATTTCGTCGTTATCATGTGTCCGGACAGCTGGATTTACACGCTGATGGTGTATTCCCTTGTCCTGATCTCCTATGTCCCTTTGATTCTGCTGAATCAGCTGACCGAGGACGACAGGAAACGCCTGTGGCTGGGCATCGTGAAAAAGGGCGTCGCCATTATGCTGTCCGTGCTTGCCCTTTGCTACGCCTATCAGACCAGTGTGAATTATACCGCGCTGTACTACGCCAACCGCCAGGTGGAAAATTATTTCAGCTCCATCGTCACCCAAGTGCGGATGGCCGACGGCTTCACGCCGGATATGGAGTGGGCATTGATTGGGGACATTGAAGATCCCCTCCTTGGCTGCTACTGGGAGTATGAGATGACCTATGGCGGCGTCGAATTTACCCAATGGCTACTGAACCGCTACAGCTGGTGGGACTGGATCCATAATTACTATGGCTACGCAATTCCCACTGCCAGCGATGAAAAGATCCGCGTTCTCGCCCAGAGCGACGCGGTACGCGCTATGCCTTGTTGGCCGGCAGATGGGTCGATACAAGTGGTCGGCGACACTGTGGTCATTAAGTGCCAGGAACTGCCTTAGGCGCTCATGACCTGTCGCGCGCCGTCTGCCTGCGGATGATTTCAATACAAAAGCGCTCCGATTATCCGGAATTTCGGGATAATCGGAGCGCTTTTTTGCGAAAAGTGCGGCATGGAAACCCATGCCGCACTCAGCTGCAATATACCGTTTTATACGAGTTTTTAACAAAACGCTTAAAAGCGTTTTATTCGGCCGCAGGATTGCGGCCAGCGGCCACTGCCGCTAAAAAACGAAGTCAATACATTTCTTACCGCCGCCCAGGCGGTCTGCCGTGAAACGGCTTAAATAAAATGATGAAATCATTTTATTAAGAAATAGTATTATCTCACGTACTCGATCACCACGCGGCGGTTGGGTTCTACGCCGGTGGAGTGGGTGGTGATGTTCTCCATGTCCTGAAGCGCGGCGTGGATCACGTGGCGCTCGTAGGCGTTCATGGGCTCCAGAGTGGTGCGGCGGCGGGCTTTCAGCACCTGCTGCGCCTTCTTCCGGGCGTAGCGGCGCAGACTCTCCTCCCGCTTCTCCCGGTAGCACTCCGCATCCACGTTGACGCGGATGTGACCTTCCACATCCCGGTTGATGGTGTAGTTGGTCAGATGCTGAATGGCGTCCAGCGTGTCGCCCCGGCGGCCGATCAGGTAACCCAGATCGTCGCCCACCAGATCAACCTTGTACGTATTGCCCTCGTCCTTCCAGCAGTGGGGAACGGCATTGGAATCCATGTGTTCCAGCAGGCCCTTGATGAAGACTTCGATCTTTTCCTCCACGGAACCGGGTTCGGCGGGAGTGTAGGTCTTGGGAGCGGCAGGCGCCTTGGGCTTCTCCGGACGGGGAGCCTTGGGGACGCGGGGCTTGTCCTGCCTGGGCGGCTCAGGGCGCTTTGCAGGTGCGGGTGTGGGAGCGGGCTGGGGGGCGGGCTGGGGGGCGGGCTTCGGCGGCTGAGGTGCTTCCGGCTTCTTCACCGGGGCGGCAGGGGCCTTGGGCTTGGAGCGGGAGGCGCTGCCCAGAGCGCTCTTGGGCTTTTCTTCCTTCTCCGGCACGGGGTCGGGGACTTCGTAAGTCACCTGCACCTTGGCGCTCTGGGCACCGAAGCCCAGAAAACCGGACTTGGCCTGCTGCAGCACCGTGACGGACACGCTGTCACGATCCAGCCCCAGCTGGCTCAGCGCGGATTCAATGGCAAGATCGATGGTCTTGCCGGAAGTGATAATCGACTTTTCCATGGTTTATTCCTCCATAGACTTGGGCGCGTAGCGGTCAGGGTCATAGTTGCGGCCCTTGCAGAAGGGGCGGTCGGAGACGCCGGACAGAGGCGCGTTTTCTTCCCTCGCGGCTTCCTCCACAATGCCCTTCCGGGCGGCGTACTCCTTGGCAGCCGCGGCCTTGGCGGCCTGCTCCTGATCCCGCTGCTGCTTTTCCAGCTTCTTCTTGCTGGTGTTGGCGGTGATGCCGTCGGGATTGGAGGCACGGCGCTCGGCGCGGACGCGCTCCTTCTCGGCTTCGATGCGCTCCTGCTCCAGCGCCTTTTGCAGGCGCACGGCATCCTCCGCGTCATAGATCTTGCGGTAGTGGCTGGTCATAATGGGGTCGGAGATCATTCTCACCACGCCGCCGATGAACCAGTACAGGGACAGTCCGGCGGAAACGGTGAAGCCGATCCACAGAGACATCAGGGGCATCATCCACATCATGACCTTCATGGACTGGTTCTGCTGGGAATTCTTGGCGGTCTCCTTGTCCTGAACGCCCTTCTCGTCGGTGATGACGGAGTCGTTGGTCTTCTGGCTGATGACCATCTGCAGCAGCTGACAGGCGGCAGAGGTCAGGGCGATGAGGAACGCACCGATGTGCGCCCAGTCCCACACCCAGCTGGCGGAGAAGACATTGAACTGGGGCACAGCGCCCAGGTTAATGCCCAGAAAATCGAAATTGATGCCGGCGAGAACGACCTCGCTGATGCCGGGGATGGCGGCGCGCAGCTCAGATGCATACTGAGGAATCAGCTGCGCGGCGACGACCTGCTCGTAGGCAGCATTGGAAGTGAACATATCCGGCGCAGCCGTCTTAATGACCTCCACGATCTGCTTCGCCGTGTCGGCGGACTGCATCAGGATGTAGGTGATGGGCTGGCGGATAACGGCGAACAGGGGGAACAGAATCAGAATGGGAATGAAGCTCCACAGGCAGCCGCCGCCCATGGAAACGCCCTCGGATTTCTGAAGTTCCTGAATGGCCTGATTCTGACGCTGGGGGTCGTCCGCGTATTTCTGCTGGATGGCCTGCATCTTGGGCGTCAGACGGGACATCTTCATCATGCTCTTCTTGGACTTCGCGTTCAGGGGCAGCAGGATCAGCTGCACGATGACGGCGAACAGGATCATGGCGATGCCGTAGTTGTGGGTCGTTTCATACAGGACTGACAGCAGCCACCCAAACGGCACGGTTATGATGTCCGATAATTGGAATGCGAGAAACATTGCCTTTCCTCCTTAGAGATATGGTCATGGTACCGGGTCATAGATATCCCCGCGGTAGAAGGGATTGCACCGCAAAAACCGCTTCAGGGCAAGCCAGCCGCCCTTAAGGATACCGTACTTACTGATGGCTTCGTAGGCATAAGCGGAACAGGTGGGGCGAAACCGGCACCGCGCCGGAAACGCCGGAGAGATCCAGCGCTGATAAAACCGAATGAGAGCAAGAAACATCTTCTTCATAACCGCAGCTTAAGTCTCTACTTTCTTCAGAAGCCCTGCTTTTTTCGCAAGGGTGAGATAGCTTGCCGTCAGCTTCTCAAAGGGAGCCTCCACGGCCTTCGTCCTTGCCACCACCACGATGTCCCAGCCGGGCTGGAACTTTTCCTCGTTCAGGCGGTAGACCTCCCGGATGCGGCGGCGGGTGCGGTTGCGCACGTGGGCTTTGCCCAGCTTTTTGCTGACGGTGACGCCCACCCGGTTCCCGTCCGTGCGGTTCTTTCTGGCGTAAAGCACCAGAAGGCCGTCGGCAACGCCGGAGGTGCGATACAGGCGCCTGAAAATATGGTTGAGCTTCAGGCTGGTTGAATACTTCATACTGTTTCCTCGCTAAAAAGGGAGCGGGGCGAACGTTCCATTCACCCCGCTGTAGCTCCCGTTTCGCTCTTAAGCGCTTTTTCCGCTCTAGGGTGTATCTGAAAACTGGCAAAAAGACCCGCTGATTGGGCATTTTGACAGTTTTCAGATGCACCCTAGTAACCCACGGACATACGCATCAGGCGGACAGAACCTTGCGGCCCTTCGCACGACGGCGGGCCAGAACCTTGCGGCCGTTGGAAGTAGCCATTCTCTGGCGGAAACCGTGAACCATGGAACGGTGACGCTTGCTGGGCTGGTAGGTACGCTTCATCTAAGATACACCTCCTGTCAAAATACAATATGCTCAACAGCCTTTCGGCCGCAGCAACACAAATTCAGACCGATACTACGGTCATACTCGCTTATTATAACCGAAGAACGCGGTTTGGTCAATCTTTTTTTCGTTCTTCTGTCAGTCAATTTTCAAATTCGGGCCGGAAAAGGTTTCATCCAGCTTGGAAAGGACGCGATTGTATTCTTCCGTCCCGGGCTCGTAGGGGGTGGGCTGGAAATTATTCCGTTCGGCGACGGAGCTGACGCTGGCGGGTACGATGGTCAGTTGTCCCAATCTGACCGTTCCCTCCGCGTCCCGGATGACCTCCTGCTGCACCAGCGCCGTGTCATAGTCTTTGGGAGCGCCGTTTCCGCCGAAGCTGAAATTCCCCAGAGAGTAGAAAATGATACCGCCGCCGTATTCCTCAATGGGCTGCAAAACATGGGGATGGGAACCGAACACGATGTCCGCACCGGCGTCAATGGCGGCGTGACCCACCTGCTTCTGTTCTTCGGTGGGGTGGTATGTACCCTCCACGCCCCAATGGGGGACGAAGATGATTAAGTCCACCCCCTGCTCCCGCAGGGCAGCAATCTTTGCGGTCATGTCCGCCACATCCAGCTTGTAGTACACGGCGGCATACAGCCCGATGGTCAGGCCGCTGCCCGTGGTGACCACAGCGGTGCTGTCCCGCTCCACGTAGGGGACGCCCGCCTGCTCCAGCGCCGCCAGCGTGGACGCGTAGCCGTTTGCGCCATAGTCCATGGAATGGTTGTTGGCCACAGTCACGGCCTCGATGGAATTCTCCGTCAGGCAGTTTACGTAAGCCGTGGGGCCATGGAACACATGCTTCTTCTGCATGGGGTTACCCTCGTCGCACAGGGGGCCTTCCAGATTCACCATGGAGAACTCGTCGCCCGCGAAATAGTCGATCACGTTGGCGAAGGGATAGGCGTAGTCATCGCCCACGGTCTTGATAAAGCCGGATTCCGCGTAATAGTTGGTCGGGTTGCTGCCGAAGGTGCAGTCCCCCGCGAAGGTCAGAAGAAAGTGTTCCTCCGTGGGCTGCGTTTCCGTGGGAAGGGTCTCTGGCTGAGACGTTTGGGTCGGCTGCGTCGTAGCGGCCTGCGTTTCCGGCAATGTGGGCGCAGTGGTTTCAGGCGCGGCGTGGCCGCAGCCCGTCAGCAGCAGCGCCAGCAGAACGCAGACCGGTAAAAATCGGATCTTCACCGGATTCAGGCGTTGTCCTGAGCGCGCTTCTTCATTAGATTGCGCATACGGGCTGCGTGATCCAGCTCCCGCTTGCGGATGCGCAGGCTCTTGGGCGTGCATTCCAGCAGCTCGTCGTCCGCCAGGAATTCCAGGCACTGCTCCAGAGAGAGGATGCGGGGAGGCGTCAGCCGGAGGGCTTCGTCAGAACCGGCGGCGCGCATATTGGTCAGCTGCTTCTTCTTGCAGACGTTCACGGTCATATCCTCGTTGCGGCTGCAAACGCCCACGACCATACCGGCGTAAACCGACGTGCCGGGGCCGATGAACAGCGCGCCCCGCTCCTGCGCCGCCGCGAGACCATAGGCCACGGCTTCGCCGGTCTCAAAGGCGACAAGGGAACCCACCTGCCGCCGCTCGATCTCGCCCTTCATGGGAGCGTAGGAATCCAGCACGGAGGACATGACGCCCTCGCCACGGGTATCGGTGAGGAATTCGTTGCGGTAGCCGAACAGACCGCGGGAAGGAACCAGAAATTCCAGACGGTAGCGGCTGCCCATGGGGGTCATGCCCAGCAAATCGCCCTTCCGCTTGCCCATTTTCTCAATGACGGAACCCATGCATTCCTCCGGCACGTCGGCAACCATCCGCTCGATAGGCTCGCAGACCTTGCCGTCGATGACCTTGGTCAGCACACGGGGGGTGGACACGGAGAACTCGTAGCCCTCCCGGCGCATGGTCTCCATGAGGATGGACAGGTGCATTTCGCCCCGTCCGGCCACGTTGAAGGAATCCGTTCCCTGCTCGGTGACGTGGAGGGAAACGTCCTTGAGAAGTTCCTTTTCCAGCCGATCCCGGAGGTTCCGGGAGGTGACGAACTTGCCCTCCTTGCCTGCGAAGGGGGAATCGTTGACGGCGAAGGTCATTTCGATGGTGGGGTCGGAAATTTTCACGAAGGGCAGCGGCTCCACGCACTCCGGAGCGCACAGGGTACGGCCGATGGTGATGTCCGCCATACCGGACAGCGCCACGATCTCACCGGCGTGGGCTTCGGGAACAGGGTTCTTGCTCAGGCCGTCGAACTCATACAGCGCCACGACCTTGCCCTTGGTTTTCACGTTCGCGTCATGGAAGTCGCAGATGGTGACCTCCTGATTGACCTTGATGGTGCCCCGCTCCACCCGGCCGACGGCGATACGGCCGACGTAGTCGTTATAGTCGATGGAAGAGACCAGCAGCTGCAGCGGCGCGGTGTCGTCGCCCTCAGGGGCGGGAATATAGTTGACGATGGTCTCGAACAGGGGGGTCAGGTCGGTGCCTGCCTCGTCGGGACTGTAGGAAGCCGTACCCTGACGGCCGGAGCAGAACACGGTGGGGCTGTTGAACTGCTCGTCGGTGGCGTTCAGATCCAGCAGCAGCTCCAGCACCTCGTCCATGACCTCATGCACCCGGGCGTCGGGCTTGTCGATCTTGTTCACGGCCACGATGACCTTGTGACCCAGCTCCAGCGCCTTCTGCAAGACGAAGCGGGTCTGGGGCATGGGGCCTTCGGCGGCGTCCACCAGCAGAATGACGCCGTTGACCATTTTCAGAATGCGCTCCACCTCGCCGCCGAAATCGGCGTGACCCGGGGTGTCCACGATGTTGATCTTGTAGTCCTTATAATGCACGGAAGTGTTCTTTGCCAGAATGGTGATGCCGCGCTCCCGCTCCAGATCGCCGGAGTCCATGACCCGCTCCACGGTGGCCTGATTTTCCCGGTAAATGCCGCCCTGCTTGAGCATTTCGTCCACCAGCGTGGTCTTGCCGTGGTCAACGTGGGCGATAATGGCAATGTTGCGAATTTTATCCTGAGGTACCATGAAAAAGTCTCCTTTTGAAACCGAATTACACAAAATATCGACTATAGAGTATAGCACATTGACGAAATAAATGCAATATTTTTGTTGGATATTCCGAACAAAAATAAAGAAAACGGGGAAAAGCGCCGCGGCAATGCCGCGGCGCCGGGAAAATCAGGATTTATTCCGCTCTTGTGCCGAAGTTGACGGAGGTATCGCCCTGCTCGTTGGTGCCGAACTCGTAGTCCTTGCCGGGGAGTACGGCGTTCATCAGGATGCCAACCAGCGCAGCCACGGCCAGACCGGACAGGCTGATGGTCACGCCGCCGACGGGAATGACGATGGCGCCGTTGTAGGTCACGCCAACGGCCAGACCCATGATCATGGCGGCGACCAGAACGTTGCGGCTCTTGGTGAAGTCCACGTTGTTCTCAACCACGTTCCGCACGCCCACGGCGGAGATCATACCGTACAGCACCAGACTCACGCCGCCCATGGTAGCGGCAGGCATGGCAACGATCAGCGCGGCAAACTTGGGGCAGAAGGAGAGGATGATGGCGAACAGGGCGGCCAGACGGATGACCTTGGGGTCATAGACCTTGGACAGCGCCAGAACGCCGGTGTTCTCGCCGTAGGTGGTGTTGGCCGGTGCGCCGAAGAGGGCGGCCACGGTGGTGGCCAGGCCGTCGCCCACCAGCGTGCGGTGCAGGCCGGGGTCAGCCACGTAATTCTTTTCCACGGTGGAGGAAATGGCGCAGATGTCGCCGATGTGCTCCACGACAGTCGCCAGAGAGATGGGGGCGATGGTGATAATGGCGGTCAGCAGCATACCGCTGTCAAAATCCTTGTCGAAGATGGAGAAGGCGGTGTTGCCCCAGATCACGGGCAGACCGACCCAATCGGCCTCGGCCACCGTCTTGGCAACATTTGCCCGGGCGGCGGGGTCAACGATCATGGCGAACAGGTAGGAGCCGAGAACGCCCAGCAGAATGGGAACGATCTTCACCATGCCCTTGCCCCAGATGTTGCAGACCACGACTACGAGGATCGCGACCAGCGCGACCCACCAGTTGCCGCGGCAGTTATTGATGGCAGAACCGGCCAGAGACAGGCCGATGCAGATGATGATGGGGCCGGTGACGATGGGCGGGAAGAAGCGCATGACCTTCTTCGCGCCGAAGAGCTTGAAGAAGAGCGCCAGAACCAGATATACAAGACCCGCCACGGCGACGCCGAAGCAGGAGTAGGTCAGCGGGATGTCCTGCCCGGAAGCGGTGACCAGACCGTAAGCACCCAGAAACGCGAAGGAGGAGCCCAGGAATGCGGGAACCTTCCGTCCGGTGATGAGGTGGAACAGCAGCGTGCCGAGACCGGCAAAGAGCAGGGTAGTGGATACGTTCAGTCCGGTGATTGCGGGAACCAGAACCGTTGCACCGAACATTGCGAACAGGTGCTGCAGGCCCAGAACCAGCATTTTGGGGGTACCCAGAGTACTTGCGTCATAAACCGCGTCGGTATTCTTTTCGGGAGTAGCCATAAAAATCATCCTTTCTGTTTTTTGCAAATCTACGTGTTTTCATGAAAAAAGAGGCCCTAGGGCTGACCTAAGACCTCCTTTTCACACACTTCTGTGACAGTATACCTCTTTTTTTCCGATATTGCAAGGAAATATGCCAGATCCCGCCGCCAAAATATGAACGATTTGTAAAGCGGTTTTTGTGGATTCTGCCATTGGGGGGGCAAAACCGGCAGCGCCGTCAGGCGATGCCTTCCTGATTAAAATCGAAGATTTTAATCAGGAAATAGTATCAGTGTATCAGGAAGCCCCGCGGAGTTCGCCGCTCGCAAACGGCAAAACAACATCCGGCTGCCGCACGACAGCCGGATGTTATGCTTATTTTGTATCCCGCGGGGGATTTTTCGGCTTTCCCGCTTTGTGGCGGTACTCGCCCTTGGCGTCGAAATTCGCCATGGCGATCAGGTTGATGGCGATGGTGCCAATCAGCAGAAGGACCGCTTCCCATATCAGACAGTTTACCGCGCTCCACACCATGTCCATCGAATCCATACTGCCGTAACCGGCGGTGACGATGGCCATGATAACGGTGAGGATCAGCCCCAGCCCACCGAGGATCATCCCTGCGATCCGCTGGGTGAACCGCCATGCGCGGACGCTGCCCATGCCGAAATAGCAGCGGTAGCCGAAGTAGTAGTTGGCCTCCTTCGGCGCGAGAAACAGATACGCCAGTCCAAGGATCAGCGCGATGACCGGGCCGATCATCACGGCGACGCGGCACACGCCCACCAGACTGCCGAAAACCTTGCTCAGGTCAGGCAGCAGCGAGGCAGGGTCAAAGCCGTCCATCACGCTTTTGATGGAGGCAATGTCCAGCGAGCCTTCCGTGGCGGCGGTGATTTCAGTTGGGATCGTGCTCATTATTTTTCCTCCAGGAATTTGCTGATCTCCCGCATAAAGCTGCCCGCATCCTGGAACCGGTGGTAGATGGAGGCAAAGCGGATGTAGGCCACCTCGTCCAGAGGCTTCAGACGCTCCATGACCATCTCGCCGATCTTGTCGGTGCTGATCTCCCGCTCCAGCGTGTTCTGGATGGTCTGCTCGATCTCGGTGGTGATGCGGTCGAGGTCAGTGACGTCCACTTTCCGCTTGTCAAAGGCGCGGATCATGGAATTGAGAATTTTGTTGCGGTCAAAGTTCTGGCGGGAGCCGTCCCGCTTCACAACGATGATGGGCAGGCTTTCCACGATCTCATAGGTAGTGAACCGGCGCTGGCAGCCCATACACTCCCGGCGGCGGCGGATGCTCAGGCCGTCCTCCGAGTGGCGGGAATCGACGACCTTGCTTTCCTGATCGCCGCAAAACGGACATTTCATGGGAAAAACACTCCCTTCCCCAATACTATTCCTGATATTATAGCAGATGTTGGCAGAACTGTCCAGTTTTTTTTCACCGGCGGGGTTCGACGGGATTCGCTGTTGCCTTTTGCGCCGATTTCGGTTAAAATGGGAACACTACATCTACCTGAAAAGGAGAACCTTATGTCTAAAAAGCTGCTGTTTGCCCTGTGGGGCGGTCTGTTTATTTTGTGCGCGGGGCTGGGATTTATCCCCGGCTTTTCTCAGAATGTCAGCGCGGGAGCGCAGGCTGTGCTGACGGTGCTGGCTGTGGCATTTTTCGCGCCGCCCGCGTGCCTGATTTACGGCGCGAAAAAGGAGAAGGACGCACGCACACTGAAGCTGGTGCGCGGCATTTCGCTGCTGTCGCTGGGGCTGACGCTGCTGGCACTGGTGCTGAACGTGCTGTCCGCCATGGGGACGGTGACCATGGGAAACGTGTTGTTCGCCGTGCTGATCGTGGTGTCCAGCCCCATGGTCTGCAGCGGCTATTGGGCGCTGAGCCTGTTCCTGTGGGCGTGTCTTCTGATCGTCAGCCACTCGCTGCTGAGGAAGAATTTTAACTGAATCTTTACTACATCTTGTGTATATAAGCGGAAGAAAACCACTACCTGTAGTGCGTTAACTCAAAAGAGGTAAAACGTCGAAAAATGGCTGTGCTATATTCCCAAACGGATAAGGGAACCTCTGATACAAACGGCAGATCGTTGACAGCTGGTTGAATACTATCCGCAGCCAAGCCGGCGATGATTTTTCGGGGGTTCCGGGAGGAAACTCTGAAAAAATCGGGAGGGTTTGGTATGATAAGAAGGTTGGTAGCCAGAGGGTTGCTGTCAGTTGTATTGGCGGCAGCTCTTTTTTCGTTGTTCCGGCTTCCCGCCGGAGCGGCGACGGTGTATCAGGAGATCACCGGCATGGAGGAACTGACCAGCGGGCAATACGTGCTGGTGACGCCCCTTGGCGACGCGCCGGGTATCCTGCTGGGAGAAGATTTTGTGATTTCCGCCACGAAACCCACCTTCACCGGCGACACGGTTGCCGCCGGTGCGGAATGGAACCTGACGGTGACGGAGAACGAGGTCATTCTGACGGACGCTCACGGCGTGTCCGCCGCACCCCTGGAAGGCGACAGAAACGGCATCGCCGCCGGGACGTATGAATGGCAGGTTCTCTGGGATGGCGAATATTTTTCCTTTCACGGCTACAGCGGGAGCGAGCCGGTGACGCTGGTTTCCGATACGCTTCTTGAGCATAACTTTCTTGCGTGCAGAGACATCGATATTGAGGAAGAATCGGAATCATACGTCAGCGACTTTACGCTGTACCGGCGCGTGGAGCAGCAGGACGACCCGGAGCCGGAGGAGCCGGAAGAATTGGAAAAGTCGCCCGACGTGACCATTTCGCCGGACGGTGGCACGATCCGCGCCGGGGAGGAAATTACCCTGACCTGCGAGGACGAAAGCGCCGACATTTATTACGCAGTCTCCGCCGACGGGGTGAATTACCAGCCCGATGCGCTGTATGCCGGGCCAATTTGCTTTGAAAAGGACTTCGGAACGGCGTATCTCAAGACATATTCCATCGCCGGGGGCTGCGAACCCGGGGAAGTGACCCAGGTCATTTTCACGGAAGAATTTGACCTTGACTGGAATCTGTACTTCGGTCAGCTCCACGCCCACACCGATATTTCCAACGGCGCCGGGAGCGTGGAGGAAGCGTTCCAATACGCGTCGCAGGTGGATGGCCTGGACTTTTTCGCCGTGACCGACCACAGCGATTCCTTTGACAACGCTGATATGGGCGCCATCGACGCGGATGGCGCGGACATCAGCGCTGACTGGGCGGCTGGGAAGCAGGCGGCCGCTTCCGTGACCGGCGAGGATTTTGTGGGGCTTTTCGGCTTTGAGATGACATGGCCTGAAGATAAGCAGCTGGGGCATATCTCCACCTTCAATACCCCCGGCTGGCAGACCCGGGATCAGGCGGATTTTGAAAATGTGCCCACCGCACTGGAAAATTACTATAAGGCGCTGACCTCCGTCCCCGGTTCCGTCAGCCAGTTCAACCATCCGGATACCGTTCATGGGGATTTTGAGCGGTTCGACCACTACAGCCCCCAATATGACGCGGCAGTCTCCCTGCTGGAGGTGGCCGGGGAGGACGGCGTGGTGGACTGCGAGTATTATGATCGGGCGCTGGACGAGGGCTGGCACGTCGCGCCCACCAACAACCAGAATAACCACAACGGGCAGTGGGGCGACGCCAGCGACGCGCGGACTGTGGTGCTGGCGAAGGATCTGACGGAGGAATCCCTGTACGCTGCCATGAAAGACCGCCGGGTCTATGCCACCCAGGACAGTGACCTTGCCATTTATTATGAGCTGAACGGTACGGTCATGGGCAGCATCCTCCCCAAATCGGAGAAAGCGGAAATCACCGTTTTCCTGAGCGACCCCACGGACGAGGCCATCGGCAGCGTGGAGGTGGTGACGGACGGCGGGGCAGTGCTTGTGAGCGAGTATGTCGAAACGCCTTCGCAGGTGCTGGAACTGTCCGCCTCCAGCGGACACAGCTACTACTATCTCCGTATCACCCAGCCGGATGGGGACGTGGCCGTAACCGCGCCCGTGTGGATGGACGGGTATGGCGATATTGGCATCGAAAGCTTCACTTCGGACACCCTCACCCCTGCCCGGGACGAGAAGATCGGGCTGACGGTGGAGCTGTACAATGACGAGTCGGTGGATTTTGCTGTGGAATCCCTGTCCCTTTATGCCGACGAGACGCTTGTCAGCACAGTCTCCGATCTGGGAGAAGTTGCGGGGATGAGCACGCTGGACTACACCTTCTCCTACGCCCACCCGGAACTGGGCGTGACGGAGTTCCGGGTCGAGGCGGCCGGCAGCGTGAACGGAGAAGACCGCACCTACGAGGACACACTGAGCCTGAGCTTCCATGTTCCGGAGCAGGTGAAGCGTATCGCCGTGGACGCTTCCCACGGCAATTCCGGCGTTGATAAGCTGAACCGGCTGAAAGCTATCGCCGCCAAGGTCAATATAGCAGTGGATATTCTGGACGGCGAGCTGCCCGAAAACAGCGACCTTCTGCTGATAACCGCCCCGGCGGAGACATTTGATGAGGAATTTGTGGAGAATGTCAGATCGTTTGTTGAAAACGGCGGCACGGTCATTCTCTGCGGCCAGTCGGACATGGGCGACCTGAGTCTGCACGCCTCCGGCGAGCTGAACAGGCTGCTGGAAGCCATGGGCGCGACGGTGCGCCTGAACGACGACACCGCGTGGGACGAGGAAAACAATAGCGGTACGCCCGACGCGGTATCCGCCAATGTGTTCAACCCTAGCGGCGATTTGACAAAATCTCTGAAACCCGAGCAGACCTACACCCAGCGCGCCGGCTGCACCGTAAATCCGGGGAACGGCACCTGGCTGGTGAAGGGGCGTGATACCACCCACGGCATAGACGCGGACGCCGACGGGCAGGAAACCGGCGAAGACACGGTGCTGCTTGCCGGTGAGGAACTCCCGGGCGACGGCAAAGTGTACGTCAGCGGCGGACTGTTCCTGGAAGACAGCGCCATGAAGGAACCGGACAATATCTGGAAACCCGTCAGCGGGAATCAGAGAATCGTGGAAGCGCTGCTGAAAATTGAGCGGGCGGCGTGTCCAGAGCTGGTCACCATCGGCGAAATGCGCTCCGGCAAGGCCGGGGAGATATACCACATTCGCGGCTGGGCGACCTCCGGAACGTCCCATCCCGGCAACACTTTCTCCAAGACCATTTATCTGCAGGACGATACCGGCGGCGTGGCGCTGGTGCCGTTCACAGGGGAAAACATCGAGGTCGGAACGCCCATAGAGGTGGTCGGGCGGAAGGAAATCCGCGGCGGCAACGTGGTGCTGAAGATTATCGACTACGATAAGAAGCTGGACGAGCCGCTTTACAACTACACGCCGGAAACCACCCCGAATAAGGACGCCATGGACTACGATGCCAACGGCGGCCGCCTGATGCAGGTGGAGGGCAAGGTGACGAAGGTGACCTACACTGACGACAGAAAAGTCGTTTCCCGCATCACGTTGAAGGACGGAAACGGCGATTTTGCGGAAATTCTGATTGAGGACGGCATCGTATCCGGCGCAGACGGGAAAAACAACCTTGCGTCTCAGGTGAAAAAGGGCCGCACCGTGCGGGCGATCGGCATTCTCCATCTGGACAGCGACGGCAGGCCGGTTCTCCGGGTGCGCAACTGCGACGAGGTGGTCTACGTGCCGCCCGTCCCGGTTTCCCTGGGTTCCCGCAGAAATCCCCGTACCGGCGATTTGATCTGGATCGCCGTCGGGGTGATGGTGCTGTCCGGAATCGGGCTGGCAGTGCTGCTGAAGAAGAGAAAAAAGTAAAAAATTATGCCGGGGGCGGTCAGCCCCCGGCATTCTTACATTAAATGTGTATGTACTGCTTATACGAGTTTTTAATAAAACGCTTAAAAGCGTTTTATTAGGCCGCAGGATTGCGGCCAGCGGCCACTGCCGCTAAAAAACGAAGTCAATACATTTCTTACCGCCGCCCAGGCGGTCTGCCGTGTAACGGCAGAATAAAATGATGAAATCATTTTATTAAGAAATAGTATTATTCAGCTTGTCCGCCTTGCAGAACAGGACGAAGCCGATGGCGAAGATGACGACCAGCGTACCCACGGCGATGTTTTCGTTTTGCAGCTCCAGCCCGAAGACATGGAACGACTGCCCGTCGGTGAGCTGGCTGACCATGGCGATCAGGGTCGTACCAAGGAAGGACGCGCCCTTGCCGCAAATGTCCATGAGACCGAAGTATTCGCCGCTGCGCTCCGCCGGGATGATTTTCCCGAGGTAGCTGCGGCTCAGCGCCTGAATGCCGCCCTGAAACATACCCACCAGAACCGCCAGTACCCAGAACTGCCACTGGGACACAAGAAATACCGCGAACAGGGTAATGCCGGTGTAGCAGAGGATGCAGATCTTAATGAGCAGCCCCGTATCGTACTTGGCGGAGAACCGGCCGAAGGCGATGGAGCAGGGGAAGGCCACGAACTGGGTCAGCAGCAGCGCCAGCAGCAGCCCGGTGGTGTTCAGACCCAGAGCAGTGCCGTAGGCCGTGGCCATGTCGATGATGGTGTAAACGCCGTCGATGAAGAAGAAAAAGGCCAGCAGGTACAGGAAAATATGCTTCTGCTGCCGAACCTCCCGGAAGGTGTCTCTCAACCGACGGAAGGTGGAAGAAACGGGATTGCCGCCGTGCTCCACGAAGGCGGTCTGGCGGTAGCGCTTCAGCAGCGGCTGGGTGCATACGAACCACCACACGGCGGTAATGAGGAAGGAAACGACCATGGCCGTTCCCGCGCCGATGCCGATCTTATCGCCGAACAGCACCAGCAGCAGGCAAAGAATGAAGGGAATCACGGAGCCGATATAGCCGTAGGCGTAGCCCATGGAGGATACCGTGTCCATCCGCTCGTCGGTGGTGACCTCCGGGAGCATGGCGTCGTAGAACACCAGACTGGAGGAATACCCCACTTTGGCCAGAACGAACACCACCAGAAATGCCAGCCATCCCGCAGTCACGCCCATGGCGGCGCAGCCGAGAACGCCCAGCAGCATACAGGCCATGAAAATCGGCTTCTTGAAGCCCCGGTGGTCAGCCAGCGTGCCGCAGATGGGACCGATGACGGCCACCAGCAGCGTGGAGACGGAACCGGCGTAGCCCCAATAGGACAAATACAATGACTCGTTCAGCCCGCCGGTAGTCGCCAGAGCGTTGAAATAAATGGGAATCAGAGTCGAAACCAGCAGAATGAACGCGGAATTGCCGATGTCATAGAGAATCCAGCTCCGCTCCAATGCGGTGAGTTTGATTTTTTTCACTTCTGTCACTCCTTACAGATCAGCCGAAGGCCGGGACGAAATCCTCGCCCAGGGGTTCGCCGGTGCGCATGTGCTCGTCCAGCTGGCTAAGCAAAACGGGGTAGCGCTTGAGGGCGCGGTTGTACAGCACCAGCATTTCGCTGTCCATCCACAGCCAGCGGTCGCTCCCCTGCTCCGGCATGAGCTGATCCTCAATGGCCGGGCTGCGGGTCAGGCGCAGCAGACGCTGGACGCGCTTGCGGTTCTTGCCCACCAGAAACCGGGTGGCGCGGGCCATGTTGCGGACGCAGGTGTTGACGTTCGCCGGGGTGGCGGGGGGATAAAAGAGGGCAACCGTGACGCACTCTCCCCGGGTCAGCCGCATGTGGGCGCTGCCGTCATAGGTGTGGGGCTGAGGGACGCCGTCGGACTCCAGCAGATACCGGTCAAATTCCGATTCCAGCTCCACATGGCGGGCGCTGCCGTCCGCGTCCTTTTTCTCCACGTAGGGATGGCACAGGGAATCCAGACAGTAATGTCCCAGCAGCCCAAGAAGATAGACCCGCCCGGCCTCGCTGCCCGCCTGGGCGCAGACCCGGGCGAAAAATTCCTGCCCGGACTGGGCGTGGAAGACGCCGCCCAGCTGTCCCGTGGCGGTTTTGATCAGGGGGTTATAGTAAAAGAAAATATCCGGCCCGTGCAGACCCATATCGTAAAGCCGCCGGAACCGCTGGATACTTCGGCGGTCGTTGGGGCTCATCCCGGAAAGCAGCTGCTTTCCGAAGCGGTAATGGGCGTAATTTGCTGGCATGATCGGTCACCTCGTTGTTTTTTCTCACGTTTTCTCATTCTACATGATAATTCGGCAAAAGAGAAGCACTTTTTTCAAAATTCCACTTCAAATTTCTGTAAAGCCGGGGCGTTGCAATGCCAGCGGCACCGTGGTATAATGAGCAAAATTGCCATTTTTCGAGGTGCCGATATGGAAACACGCAAGCTTTATTATGAAGATTCTCACCTTTCCCGCTTTACATCGGTGGTGCTTTCCTGCGCGAAGGCCGCGGACGGATGGGAGGTCACGCTGGCCGCTACCGCCTTTTACCCCGAGGGCGGCGGTCAGGCGGGGGATTCGGGAACCCTGAACGGCGTCCGGGTGCGCAGTACCCGGGAACGGGAGGGGGCGGTAATTCACCTGTGCGAAGCGCCCCTGGAAGCGGGCGCGGAGGTCACGGGGGTGATCGACTACGACCTGCGCTTTGCGCGGATGCAGCAGCATTCCGGGGAGCATATCGTCTCCGGGATTCTCAACCGCCGCTACGGCTGCCACAATACCGGCTTCCACATGGGCGCGGACGTCATCACCATCGACTTTGACGGGGTCATCCCGCCGCAGGTGCTGCCGGAAATCGAAGCGGAGGCCAACGGAGCAGTGTGGCAGAACCTGCCCGTGGGGTGCTGGTATCCCAGCCCCGAAGAGCTGCCCGCCATCCCCTACCGCTCGAAAAAAGCCCTTGCATGGCCGGTGCGGATCGTGGAAATTCCGGGCTACGACTGCTGCGCCTGCTGCGGCACCCACGTGGCGGCTACGGGGGAAATCGGCCTCATCAAGCTGCTGAGCGCGGTGAGCTTCCGGGGCGGCACCCGGATCGAGATGGCCTGCGGGTCGCAGGCGCTGGCGCTGCTGAACGCGGCCTTTGACCAGAACCGGCAGGTTTCTCAGGCGTTTTCCGCCAAAATCACGGAGACCGGCGAAGCCGCCCGGCGGATGAACGAGCTGCTTTCGGCGCAGAAGTACCGCATGGCTGGTCTGGAAAAGCGGGTCTTTGCCGGAATCGCGGAAAGTTATGGAAACCGCGGCAATGTCCTGCACTTTGAGGAAGGCTTAAGCGCCGACGGCGTCCGGGAACTGGCGGATGCTATCGCGGACAAGTGCGGCGGCACGGCGGCAGTGTTCAGCGGCAGCGACGGCGGTTACGCCTACTGCCTGATCGCCCGGCAGGGCGACCTGCGGAAGCTGGGCCGGGACATGACCGCCGCGCTCCATGGCCGCGGCGGCGGAAAACCCCTCTGCCAGCAGGGACGGGTGCAGGCGGCGAAGGAAGAAATCGAAGCCTTTTTCGCCGACAGACAGTGAATTTGGTAGTTCGGTGAGGAAAAAGAGGGCGCGAAGCCGCTTTTTGTTCATAAATTCGACTTTTATTCTCTTTGCGCTTATGCTATAATACCCAAAATGACCTGTGCCGCCGAAACTGTTCGGAAGGCACAAAAGGAGAAACATATGGGAGTATTTGAAAAAATTTTCGGCACCCGTTCCCAGCGGGAAATTAAGAAAATCCAGCCCACGGTGGATAAAATTCTGGCGCTGGAGGACGACTACAAGGCGCTTTCCGAGGAAGCCCTGAAGGCCAAAACCGCCGAGTTCAAGAACCGGCTGGATCAGGGGGAGACGCTGGACGACCTCCTGCCGGAAGCCTTTGCTGCCGTTCGGGAAGCGGCCGACCGGGTGCTGGGAATGCGCCCCTATCCTGTCCAGCTCATCGGCGGCATCGTGCTCCATCAGGGGCGCATCGCCGAAATGAAGACCGGTGAAGGCAAGACGCTGGTCGCCATTCTGCCCTGTTACTTAAACGCGCTGACCGGTAAGGGCGTTCACGTGGTCACCGTCAACGAGTACCTTGCCAAGCGTGACTCCGAGTGGATGGGCAAGGTCTACCGCTACATGGGGCTTTCCGTCGGGCTGGTGATCCCCGGCATGTCCCCGGCGGAGCGCCGGGTGGCCTACGCCGCCGACATCACCTACTGCACCAACAACGAGCTGGGTTTTGACTACCTCCGGGACAACATGGCGATCTACAAGTCCGAGCTGGTGCAGCGGGGACACGCCTTTGCCATCGTGGACGAGGTGGACTCCATCCTCATCGACGAAGCCCGCACCCCCCTGATCATCTCCGGCAAGGGGGAGGATTCCTCCAAGCTGTACGAAATGGCCGATCACTTCGTGTCCACCCTGCGCAAGCAGGTCTTCGCCAAGACCGACGAGAAGGAGATCCACGACGACTACGACTGCGACTACATCGTGGACGAAAAGCAGCGCACCGTGTCCCTCACCGCCAGCGGCATCGCCAAGGCGGAAAAGTTCTTCGGCGTGGAAAATCTGGCCGACGCGGAGAACGCTACCCTCTCTCACCACATCAATCAGGCCATGAAGGCCCGCGGCCTTATGAAGCGGGACATTGACTACGTCATCAAGGACGGCCAGATCATCATCGTGGACGAGTTCACCGGCCGTCTCATGTACGGCCGCCGGTACAACGAGGGTCTGCATCAGGCCATCGAGGCCAAGGAGGGCGTGACCGTTGCGGGGGAAAGCAAGACCCTCGCCACCATCACCTTCCAGAATTTCTTCCGGCTGTACGGCAAGCTCTCCGGCATGACCGGCACCGCGCTGACAGAGGAAGAGGAGTTCAGCGCCATCTACAATCTGGACGTGGTGGAAATTCCCACCAACCGTCCCGTCATCCGTATCGACCACCCCGATGTGGTGTACAAGACCGAAGCGGGCAAGTTCCGCGCCATCATCCGGCAGGTGAAAGAGTGCCACGAAAAGGGTCAGCCCGTGCTGGTTGGTACAATCTCCATTGAAAAGAGCGAAATTCTCAGCAAGCTGCTGAAACGGGAGGGCATCCCCCACAGCGTCCTGAACGCCAAGCATCATGAGCAGGAAGCCCAGATCGTGGCGCAGGCAGGCAAGCTGGGCGCCGTGACCATCGCCACCAACATGGCGGGCCGTGGTACCGACATCATGCTGGGCGGCAACGCCGATTTCCTTGCGAAAGCGGAGCTTGCGAGAATGGATTTCCCGGAAGAGCTTTTACAGGAGGCCGACTCCTACGCCGAGACCAGCGACCCTGAAATTCTGAAAGTGCGCCACACCTACGAAGAGCTGCTGAAAAAGCACAAGGCCGCCATTGCGCAGGAGGCGGAGCAGGTTCGCGCTGCCGGCGGTCTGTTCATCATCGGCACCGAGCGCCACGAGTCCCGGCGGATCGACAATCAGCTGCGGGGACGTTCCGGCCGTCAGGGCGACCCCGGCGAAAGCCGCTTCTACCTGAGCTTACAGGACGATCTGATGCGCCTGTTCTCCACCGACCGGGTGATGAGCATGATGGACTCCCTGGGTCTGGACGAGGACACCCCCATCGACGCGAAAATCCTCAGCAACGCCGTGGAAAACGCCCAGAAGAGCGTAGAATCCCGGAACTTCCGCGCAAGAAAGAACGTTCTGGAATACGATAACGTCATGAACACCCAGCGTGAGGTCATCTACGCCCAGCGGCAGAAGGTGCTGGATGGGGAAGACCTGCGGGAGAACATGATGCAGATGCTCCGCTCCCTTGTGGAGAGCGACGTTTCCACCGCCCTCAGCGGTCATGGCGGTGAGGTGAACGAGGACGGCCTGAAGGGGCTTGCCAACGCCATGGAGGGCATCTACTTCGCCAAAGGCACGCTGGCGTCCCGCCGGGAGCAGCTGCTGGCCATGAATGCCGATGAGCTGACGGACACCGTTTTTGAAATTGCCAAGCACACCTACGAGGCCAAGGAAGCCGCCTACACCCCCAAGATCATGCGGGAGCTGGAGCGTGTGGTCATGCTCCGGGTGGTGGACGAATACTGGATGGACAACATCGACGCCATGGACGATCTGAAGCAGGGCATCGGTCTGCGGGCTTACGGCCAGCACGACCCGGTGATAGCCTACAAGGAAGAGGGCTACCAGATGTTCGAGGCCATGATCACCGCCATCAAGGAGGAGACCATCCGCCGGATGTTCCTGGTGCAGCTGCGTCCCGCCCAGGAAGTCAAGCGGGAGAAGGTGGCCAAGGAGACCGGCACCTCCGCCCCGGACAAGTCTCAGGTCAAGCGTGCGCCGGTGCGTAAGGATCACAAGGTCGGCCCCAACGACCCCTGCCCCTGCGGCAGCGGCAAGAAGTACAAGAAGTGCTGTATGCAGAAGGACAAACTCGAAAGTTAAGATAACAGAGAATCGGAAGTAAGGCGCTTTACGCCTTACTTCCGACGCGCGAAAACGAGATTATGATACGAACACAGAAATACGAGACACTCCAATATCTGACCGCCGACGGCATCACCGTCCCCCACGGGTTCACCACCCGTCTTGGCGGCGTCAGCACCGGCACCCAGAGCAGTCTGAATCTGGCCGTAGGCCGGGGGGACTCTCTGGAAAACGTGGAGGAAAACCTCCGCCGCCTTGGCCGCGCCGTGGGCTTCGACCCGGAAAAACTGGTGATGACATTGCAGATCCATTCGGACATCGTCCGGGTGGTGACGGAAAAAGACCATATCGGCCTGTGCCACCGGGACTATCCCAAATGCGACGCCCTTGTGACAAACACCCCCGGCGTTGCGCTGCTGGTGTTCACCGCCGACTGCACGCCGCTGCTGTTTTTCGACCCCGTGACCGGGGCGGTGGGCGCGGCCCACGCCGGTTGGCGAGGGACTGCCCAGGCCATCGGCGCAAAGGTGGTTCACGCCATGGCGGAGAACTTCGGCGCGAAGCCGGAGAACATCCGCGCCGCCATCGGCCCCAACATCGGCATGTGCCATTTTGAGACCGACCACGACGTCCCCGACGCCATGCGCGCCGCCTTCGGCCCGGAGGTGGACGCCTACATCGAAAAACGGGGCGAAAAATACCATCTGGACTTAAAGCAGATCAACGCCATGGTTCTGCGCCGCTGCGGCGTGGAGCATATTGACATCAGCGACGACTGCACCGTGTGCAGCTGCGACCGCTTCTGGTCCCACCGGGCGACCGGCGGGGAGCGCGGGTCCCAGGGCGCGGTGATCGTCTGTCAGGAGGTGACGGGATGAAAAAGGGAATATCCGCGCTGCTGGCGCTTATCCTCTGTCTGGGGTGCTTCACCGGCTGCGTCGGGAGCATCGACAATTCCGCCTACGTCCCCACGGGAGACGCCCTCCTGATGGAGGGGGAGGACCCGGCGGAGGAAACCATCGCGCCGGACTCTCAGGATCTGACGCTGGCCTACTATCCCGACCGCTCCATGAACCCCCTGTACGGCAGCGACTACACCAACCGCGTGGTCATGTCCCTGATGTATCAGGGGCTGTTCGCGGTGGACTCCAAGAACAATACGACCCCCATTCTGTGCTCTCAGTATCAGGTCACCCCGGATAACCGTACATGGACGATCTATCTGGAACCCAACGCGACCTTCTCCGACGGCACCCGGGTCACGGTGCAGGACGTGGTCGCGAGCTATGAGCAGGCGCGGCAGAACGTGTATTACAAGGGACGCTTCACCCACATTGCCCGTGTGGAGCTGTCCAGCGACGGCGGTGTGGACTTTTTCCTTGACACGCCGTACCAGAATCTGGCGCTGCTGCTGGATATCCCCATCGTCAAGGCTTCGGAAGTGACCGTGGACAACCCCCTTGGAACCGGCCCCTACTCTCTGGAAGACGGCATCGGCGGCAAGCACTTGCAGCGGGTGGTGGGCTGGTGGTGCAGCAGCGACGACTTAGTGGCAAAGGATTCCTCCATCGCCCTTGTGGAAGCGGAATCCCCTTCCCAGATCCGGGACGAGTTTGAGTTTTCCGGCCTGAGCGTGGTCTGCACCAACCCCCAGACGGATTCCTACGCCGACTACCGCTGCGACTTTGAGCTGTGGGAAGTGGACAGCGGCTTCATGATGTATATCGGCTGCAACGTCACCTACAGTAAATTTTTCGACGACGGCACCCTGCGTACCTTCCTGACCTACGGCATCGACCGGCAGACGCTGGTGGACGACAACTACGGCGGACTGGCGCTGCCCACGACCCTGCCCATTTCCCCCATGTCGCCGTATTACAGCAAAAGTCTGGCAACAAATTATGATTACGACGAGATGCGCTTCATCGACGCGGCCAGCAAATTCCGCGTTCCCACCAACGACAAGGGCGTGCCGAGGACGCTGCAGCTGCTGGTCAACAGCGACGATTCCGCCCGCCTGCGCTGCGCCCGGAACATCGCGGCCACGCTGACGGAGCTGGGTCTTGCCTGCGAGACGGTGGAAAGTCCCACCAGCGTCTACGAAGCCCGGCTTCAGGCGGCCAACTACGACATTTACCTCGGCATCACGAAGCTGCCCACAACGGCGGACCTGTCGGAATTCTACCGGCCGTGGGGCGAAATGAGCTGGGGCGGCCTCGCCAACGAGACGATCTACAACATGGTCAATCAGTCTCTGGCGGACAGAGGCAACTACTATAACCTGCACAAGCTGGTGGCGGACGACGGCCGGATCATCCCCGTGATGGCCGGTTACTACGCCATCTACGCCAAGCGCGGCGTGCTGAGCGACCTGAACCCCGCCCGGGACAACGTGTTCTACTACACGCTGGGCAAGACCATGGAGAGCAGTAAGGTTGCCACGCAGTTCAGCTGAGAGAGACCGCAGATCTGCGGAAAAATATCTACCAACAGGAAAGGAAGAAGATCATGAAAAGAGTTATTGCCCTGACGCTTACCTTGGCGCTGCTGCTGTGCGGCTGCGGTGCCAGGAGCGCGCCTGCCACAACTCCCGCAGCGGTGCCGGAGACCACCGCCGCGCCGACCGCCGAACCCACCGCGGAACCCACGGCGGAACCGACCACCGTGCCGACCACGGAACCGGAGGTTTATGTCAACCCCCTGAACGGCGAAGTTCTGGATGCGCCCTTCACCGGCCGTATTTTTGCCAACACCGTGAGCAATCTGGCGGACAACATTCCCCATGTGGGCGTGGTGAAGGCGGACATGCTGATCGAGTGCTACGTCAACATGGACAGCGTGGTGCGCTGTCTGGCGCTGTTTACCGACATCGACTCCGTGGACGCCATCGGCTCCACCCGTTCCACCCGGCCCATGTTCAACAGCATCGCCCAGCACTATGACCTGATCCTGTCCCACGCGGGCGGCTCCGCGCAGGCGCTGGCAGACGCCAAGGAGCGGGGCGTGGAGAATTTCAACATTGACGAATGGGTGGTGGCCTCCACCGGCGCTTCCTATCGGGACACCGAGCGCAAGGGCGCGCTGGAGAACACCCTCTACGGCATCGGTTCCGGCATCAAAGCCTACGCCGAGTCTCAGGGCTACCCCATGACGCTGGAGCGGGACTACGGCTTCGACTTCACCGACGACGGCACCCCGGCGGACGGTGTTGAGGCCAAGGACATCAGCATCACGCTGGTCTACGAAAAGGCCAGAAAGGAAACCCGGATGGTCTATGACGAGAGCACGGGCAAATACGCCTTCAATCAGTACGGCAAGGTCATGACCGACCTGAAGACTGAGGAAGTCGAAGCGTTCCGGAACGTCATCGTCATGTACGCGGACATCACCACCACCGGCATTTACCACATCGCGGATTTCAATGCCGGCGGCAAGGGCTACTTTGCCTGCGGCGGCAAGCTCATCCCCATCGTCTGGATGTGCGGCGGCGATAAAGAGCCGTTCCGTTTCTTCACGGAAAGCGGCGAGCCGCTGGAGCTTGGCCGGGGCAACACCTACATGGCCATCTGCACGCCTCAGTCCCCCGTCGTCTGCGAAGGAATGCCGGAGCAGCCCGCCGAAACCACGGCCGCGTCCTGAGTTTGGGGCGGATATTCCGGGAAATGAAAAGCGCCCGCAGCGTCACGCGGCGGGCGCTTTTGCGCAAATGAGCAACATGCACCGAAAAATAGCAAAAACTGATCGGAATTTTACGAAAATTACACTTTACAACACAGTGGGATTATTGTATAATGGATTCCGTACGGAGATATCGAATGCCGTACCTGAAAAGTAAAATACTGCCTTCCGGCAGTAATAAAAATGGAGGAATTACCATGTCTGTTAAAGTTGCAATCAATGGTTTTGGCCGTATCGGCCGTCTGGCTTTCCGTCAGATGTTCGGTGCTGAGGGTTTTGAAGTCGTCGCTATCAACGACCTGACCTCTCCCAAGATGCTGGCTCACCTGCTGAAGTACGATTCCACTCAGGGCAACTACGCTGCTCAGGGTCACGTCGTTGAGGCCGGCGAGGACTTCATCACCGTCGACGGCAAGAAGATCACCATTTACGCCAAGGCCAACGCTGCCGAGCTGCCCTGGGGCGAGCTGGGTGTTGACGTTGTTCTGGAGTGCACCGGTTTCTACACTTCCAAGGCCAAGGCTCAGGCGCACATCGACGCCGGCGCCAAGAAGGTCGTCATTTCCGCTCCTGCCGGCAATGACCTGCCCACCATCGTTTACAACGTTAACCACAACACCCTGACCAAGGAAGACAACATCATCTCCGCCGCTTCCTGCACCACCAACTGCCTGGCTCCCATGGCCAAGGCTCTGAACGACGGCTGGAAGATCCAGTCCGGCATTATGTGCACCATCCACGCCTACACCGGCGACCAGATGATTCTGGACGGCCCCCAGCGCAAGGGCGACCTGCGTCGTTCCCGTGCGGGTGCTGTGAACATCGTTCCCAACTCCACCGGCGCTGCCAAGGCCATCGGTCTGGTCATCCCCGAGCTGAACGGCAAGCTGATCGGCGCTGCTCAGCGTGTTCCCACCCCCACCGGCTCCACTACCATCCTGAACGCCGTTGTTGAGGGCAACCCCACCAAGGAAGAGATCAACGCTCAGATGAAGTCTCAGGCCACCGAGTCCTTCGGCTACAACACCGATGAGATCGTTTCCTCCGACATCGTTGGCATGCGTTTCGGCTCCCTGTTCGATGCCACCCAGACCATGGTCATCAATCTGGGCAACGGCACCAGCCAGGTGCAGGTCGTTTCCTGGTACGACAACGAGAACTCCTATGTTTCTCAGATGGTCCGCACCATCAAGCACTTCGCTACCCTGCTGTAATTCCGGTTCGGATAATGTAAGATTCCCCGCGGCACCCAAAGTGCCGCGGGGATTTTTCGCTGTTCAGGGCTGCCAGAATTCGCCAAGGCTCCGGCGCACCTTGCCGGTATAGCCCGTTACCGGGTGGGCTTCCAGCATGGAGCGCAGTACCGCTTCTTCGGTGGCCTCCGCCACGGCACGGAAGGCGTCGTCTATGTGGGACTCGTGGATGCAGCGGAAGTTCAGGCAATCGCCCTGCGCGGGAATGCGGTTGGCGGTGGAAAAGCCTACCATGACTTCGCCGCTGCCGTGGCCGATGTAGCTGCCCAGCCGGGCAAGACCCACGCTGCACCGACGGATGATCCGTCCCAGCTGGCGGGAGGTGACGGGCAGGTCGGTGCCGACGATCATGATGCAGCTGCCCTCGTCCGGAGTGCCCTCCCGGATGCGCTGCTCAATCGCTTTGCCGACGTTTTCCCCGCCGATGGTCAGGTCATGCAGGCACCCGTGGTTCGTCAGAACCAGCACGCCCACGGTGAAGGTCTCACCGCCGATCTCCACAAGCCGGGAGGAGGAACCGATGCCGCCCTTCAGGTCGTGGCAGGTCATGCCCTTGCCCGCGCCCACGTCGCCCTGCGCAAAGTCCGCCGACGCGGCGGCAATGGCGGTGAACACCTCCGCCTGCCCCACCGCCCGGTGACGGATGTCATTCAGGGATGCGTCATTGCACTCGCACACCACGGGGTTCACGGAAAGAACCGGATATCCCCGGCGCTCCCCCTGACGGCACATATATTCCACCATGGCGTCGTGCACCAGCCCCACGTTCAGGGTGTTCGTCAGGGCGATGGGGGTCTCCAGCGTCCCCAGCTCCCCGATCTGCATCAGACCGGCGGTCTTCCCGAAGCCGTTGAGAACGTGGTAAGCCGCGGGCATTTTATTGCGGAAAATGTCGTCCTCGCAGGGCAGGATCACCGTCACGCCGGTTTTGTGCCGTTCATCGTCCACGGTGCAGTGGCCGACGCGGACGCCTGACACGTCCGCGATGGAGTTCCGCGGCCCGTGGGGCATACGGCCGATGTTCAAATCCATAAAAATTCCTCCCGAGTGTTTTTTTGACATTATACCGTTTCGGACGGAAGAATGCAACGGTTTTGCCATAAAGAGGGAGGTTTCCCGTGAAGCGGCAAAAAATCCCGTGTTCATGCTGTTGCGGAGGGTTGACCCCTATGTTACAATTAAAGTTGGAAACCAAAAGGAAGGCGGCACCGGATGGTGCGGAAGTGTGAACCCAAATGAAAAGATGCCCCTGCTGCGGCGCGCCCTATGACGGCAAGCGCTGCCGGGAATGTTACTACGAGCCGTTTACCGAGGAGATTGCCCACGGGATGCATACCCACGAGGGGGAACCGCTGGTCATTGAGCACCCGGAGGACAGGCCCATCCGTCGGAGTGTCCCCACCCGGCAGGGGGCGTGCGGACAGTATTCCGGCCGGCGGAAAAAGACCAGCCCCAAGTGGCTCTGGCCGATTCTGATCGTAACCGCGTTCATGGTGGCGCAGTACGTGCTGACGGAGTTCATTACCGAAAAAGTGAGCAGCATGTCCTCCCTGTGGAGCGACGACGGGGACACCTGGGAGACGGAAGCGGTGATTCGCCCGGAGGATTTCCACCATCAGACCGTCCTGTACGATAAGGGCGGCATTCTGGCCGTGGCCGACTGGAAGGACGGAGACACATACACGGACGAGATTCCCGTCTACCTGCGCAACGATTCAGACCGGGACGTTATGCTCATGAGCAGCATGGACTGCGTCAACGGCTACATGACGGAGTACCGCCTCTTTTTGGGCGAGGTGGAAGCGGGACAGGAGGAAATGACCTCGATCTGGGTCAACGATACCGACCTTGAAAGCGGAAATATTGAAACGATCGGCGAACTCTCGTTCTGCCTGGAAGTGACGGATGCCAGCGACTACAATCCGCTGGATTCTACGCCCCCCATTACCCTGCGCGCAGACAAGAACAATGTCCGGTCGGTGGAGAGCGGCGGCACGACGGTTCTGGAGGAGGCGGGCATCACCCTTACCTACACGGGCAGCGAGGGTGAGCTTTGCGAGGACGGCGCCTTCCGGTTCCGGGTAGAGAATCATTCCGAGCGGAATATCTGGCTCTACACGATGGAAACCTATGTGAACGGCGAATCCGCTGATCTGTTCCTGTTCGACGAGCTTGCGCCGGACGCCTGGGGCAAGTGCGAAATGTGGCTGTATGACGCGGGCGTGGAGCGGGTTCGGGACATCACCTCCCTGGAGCTGGTGCTGGGCGTCCTGGATCATGACACCGATGAGCTTTTGCTGGAAAGCAAGCGGGTCAGCATCCCCGTTACAAAATAGTGTTTTCTTCCCCCGGCTGCATCAGCAGCCGGGGGAGCATTCGCTTCCAAAAAATCCACGAAAAAAGCAACGAGCCATTGAAAGAACGGCGGAAATTTGATACTATATAGAAAACATGGGGCGGCCACGCGCCCGCCCCGAAAAACGATCAGGTGAAACCATGAACACCAAACAGGATTATATCGCCGTCTTCGACTCCGGCGTGGGCGGCATCAGTGTACTGCGGCACCTGCGGCGCCTCATGCCCGGGGAAAGGTATCTCTATTTCGGCGACTCCGCCAACGCCCCCTACGGCACAAAAGCCAAGGACGAGGTGGAAGCGCTCACCTTTGCCGCGGCGCGGCGGCTGATGGCGCGCGGAGTCAAGGCGCTGGTGGTGGCCTGCAACACCGCGACCTCCGCCGCCATTCACGACCTGCGGGAAGCCTATCCGGATACCATCGTCATCGGCATCGAGCCTGCCCTCAAGCTGGCCTACGACCGGTATCACGGCGGCGGCATCGGCGTGATGGCCACGCCCATGACCCTGCGGGAGGAAAAATTTGAAGCGCTGATGCACCGCTACGACCAGAGCTGCCGGATCTATAAAATTCCCGCACCGGGGCTGGTGGAACTGGTGGAGCGGGGGCAGGCGGATTCCCCGGAAGCGGAATCCCTTCTGCGGGAGCTGTTCGCCCCCTATCAGGGAAAGCTGGACGAGGTGGTGCTGGGGTGTACCCATTATCCCTTCGCGGCGAAGGCCATTTCCCGGGTGCTGGGAAGCGGCGTCGCTCTGTTGGACGGGGGCGACGGTACCGCCCGGGAGACCCGCCGCCGTCTGGCGGAGGCAGGGCTTCTGGAAAACGGAACAGGCGAGGTCATCCTCACCAACAGTCTCCCGGACGAATCGATTCTCGAATTGTCCCGGAAGCTGTTGGATGAGAAATAGATATGGAGGAAGAGATTATGGACGACAATATTCTGGTCATCGGCATTGCCGGGGGCACGGGCAGCGGCAAAACCACCCTGATGAACAATCTGATCTCCCGCTTTGAGGGCATGGTCACGGTAATCAGCCACGACAACTATTACAAGCGCCACGACGACATGACCTACGAGGAGCGCAGTCAGCTCAATTACGACGAGCCTGCCGCCTTCGACACCAGCCTGATGGTCTATCATCTGGAAGAACTGCGCCGGGGACACGCCATCGAATGCCCGGTGTACGACTTCACCATCCATAACCGGTCGGAGCAGACCATTCACATCGTGCCGAAAAAGGTCATCATCGTGGAGGGCATTCTGATCTTCGAGAACGAGGAACTGCGCAACCTCATGGACATCCGGATTTTCGTGGACACCGACGCGGATATTCGTCTGTGCCGCCGGATCAAGCGGGACGTGAACAAGCGGGGAAGAACTTTGGAAAGCGTACTGAAGCAGTATCAGGACACGGTCAAGCCCATGCACGAGCGGTACGTGGAGCCGAGCAAGAAGTATGCCAACATCGTCGTCCCCGAGGGCGGGAAAAACCTGGTGGCGCTGGACATGATCATCGGCCGCATCCAGCGGCACCTGGAGGAAACATGAATTACGAGAGCCTGATTTTTGACATTGACGGCACCCTCTGGGATTCCCGTGCGCTGGTGGCGGAGGGCTACAACATCCAGCTTAACAAAGAGGGGCTTTCCCGGTACTGCATCACGGCGGAAACCCTGAAACCCCTGTTTGGCCGGGTGATGACGGAAATCGCCGACGTTCTGTTTGCCGACTTTCCGGAAAAAGAGCGCTACGCCCTGATGGCGCGGTGCATGGAGACGGAAAACCGCCACCTCCACGAAAACCCCTGCCATATCGGCTACCCCGGCGTCCGGGAGACGATGGAAGAGTTGGCGAAGACGCACCGCCTGTTCATCGTCAGCAACAGCCAGCAGGGCTATCCGGAGCTGTGCATTTCCAAGCTGGGGCTGACCGGCTGCATCACCGGCCATCTGTGCTTCGGCGACACCGGCACCAGCAAGGGGAAAACCATCCGCACCCTGATGGAGAAGTACCATATCACCTCCTGCGCCTACATCGGCGACACCCAGGGGGATTACGAGGCCACGGTGGAAGCGGGCGTCCCCTTCCTCTGGGCAAGTTACGGCTTCGGCACCCCGGCAGGGTACGCCGGGAAAATCGATTCCTTTGAGGATTTGCTGAAGTTATAAACATTATGGAGGTTCCATGAGTATTTCCATCGACACTTACTGCCTGCAATGCCTTCTGCGGCGGAACATCGCCCTTGCCCAGACGCTGGGGACGGAGGAGCAGGCAATCGCCTTTGCCAAAGAGATTATGAAGCTGTATCTGGCCGCGCCGGAGGGGGTGTCCTCCCCGTGGTTCGGGCCGCAGATCGCCGACCTGCTTCACGATATGTACGGCCTTGACTACGACCGTTTCCGTCAGGAAAAGCTGGATTCCAACCACTTCGTGCTGGAGCGGCTTCCAGCAATCCGGGAGAAGGTCACCGCCGCCAAAGACCCGGTTTTCGCGGGGCTGCAATTCGCCATTCTGGGGAATTATCTGGACTTTTCCGCCTTGCAGGGGCAGGTCAGCTTTGAAAAGCTGGAGGAAATGCTGGATAAAGCGCTGGAAATGGAGCTGGACGAGCAGGTGTACGCTTACTTTTGCCGGGATTTACGCCGGGGCGGGAAGCTGGTGTATCTGACGGACAACGCCGGAGAGATCGGCTTTGACCGGGTGCTGGCCGAGGCCATCGCGGCGGCGTATCCGGATATTTCCGTCACTTTCTGCGTCCGGGGCGCCATTGCCCAGAACGATGCGACCCGGGAGGACGCCGCCGCCGTGGGAATTCCCTTCCCGGTGATCGACAACGGCAACCGGGTGGCGGGCACCCAGCTGGATATGCTGAGCGAGGAAGCCGCCGCTACGCTGTCCGGCGCGGACGTGATCCTCGCCAAGGGCATGGCCAACGCGGAAACCATGCTGGGCTGCGGGTACAACGTGTACTACGCGTTTCTGGTAAAATGCCAGCGGTTCGTCACCCGCTTCGGCAAGCCCATGTTCACCCCCATGCTGGTGAAGGAACGGGAGTAAAAAATTCCTCTGCTGCGGTGGCAACAGAGGAATTTTTGCAATCAGGAATGGCGCTGGGTGGGCTGGAGGTAGCATTCTGTGCTCCAGCTGAAACAGCTATCGTACTCGACGGTCAGATAGACGGTCTTCTTGCCGTCCTTCAGCTGGACGAAGCACACGCCGTTTTCGTCAAAGAGATCGGTGATGTCCATGCTCTGATCTTTGTAGTAGACCCACACCGTTCCGTCCTCCCGGTAGGTCACATCGATTCTGTTCTGAAGGTCTTCCAGAAGCTCTTCCTCCGTCAGAGGGCGCTCCCGGCCAAAGGCGTCGATGGCTACACCGCCGCCCCCTTCGCTGTGTACCCCGTCGGCAGCTTCGTAGGTCAGCTCGTAGCTGCCGTCCTGAATTTCCAGAACGGCGTCGGTCTGATCGCCGTAGCACCAGAGCTGGATGGTTCGCTGAATGCCGCCCACGTCTTCCGCATAGCAGACGCCCGCCATGGCAAATACCGCAATCACCGCGGCGCACAGCAGCACCGCTTTCCGCAGGGAAAAATGCTTTTTCGTTTCCATATGGGTTACCTCCGTCAAAATGTCCTCGGAGGCATGAAGCACGCCGAAGGCACGCCGGTACTTTTCCTTATTCGCCATCGTTCCACGCCTCCATCAGTTTGGTTTTCAGGAGCTGCCGTCCCCGGTTCAGCTGGCTTTTGACGGTGCCTTCCCGCGAGTGGAGAATCTCCGCGATCCGGGCGACACTGTAGTCCTCGTAGTAAAACAGGTGGATCACCGTCCGGTACTTGGCGGGCAGGGACATGACCGCCTCAAAGAGGGACTTATCCTCCGGCGCTTCAAAGGACAGCGTTTCCATATAGTCCTCCCATGAGACCTGGTGCTTTTCCCAGAAGGAACGCTTCTGATCTCTGGCCCGGTTGATGGCGACCCGCAAAAGCCATGCGCGGATGTGATCCTCGTCGGTAAATTCCTTGTCATAGGAACAGTACCGCAGATATGTATCCTGCACCGCGTCGTCGGCGTCCGCCTGATTCCCTGTGACGCTGAACGCCGCAGAGAAAACACGGTCGCCGTATAAGCGAAAGGCATCCTCAGCTGACAGTTTCATAGACAACCCCTTGTTCGTTAGAAGTACTTCTGCCAATAGAACGTATGAGAAGCGGAAAAGGTTGCGTATTCTGGAAAATTATTTTTGAGTATTGTATCATCCGAAGCGCTTTCCTTCAAGGGCGTTTTCCACCGCTGATTGGGCAAAATGTTGAAAAAAAGTCCCGGAATTTGTGAAAACCCTCTTGCCAAACAGGAAAAACAGTGATATAATCCTAACGTAAACAGGTAGAAGGTAGGAAAGAGAGGCGCGAGCGCCTCTCTTTCTTGCTGATTAAGGTCGTGTCTGAGAGCGGGTGAAAGCCACCTTTCGGACAGACTCAGGGAAAGGGTGTATCCATGAAAGTTACCGAACAAGTGGCGGCCTTCGCCGAGCCCATCGTAAAAGAACACGGCTGCGAGCTTTGGGACGTGGAATACGTCCGGGAGGGCAGCGAATATTTCCTGCGGCTGTATATTGACAAGGACGGCGGCGTGGACATCAACGACTGCGAGGCCATCTCCCGCGCCGTTGACCCCATTCTGGACGAAAAGGACCCGATCCCCGGCTCCTACCATTTTGAGGTTTGCTCCGCCGGACTGGAACGGGTGCTGAAGCGCCCCTCCGATTTCCAGAAATATCTGGGCAGCCCCATCACCGTCAAGCTCTACCGCCCCAGAAACGGCATGAAGGAAATTCCCTGCGTCCTGCGCGCTTACGAGGACGGCAGGCTGACCGTGGAAGCGGGCAAGGAAACCGTAACGTTTGAAAAATCCGAGGTCGCGCTGGTGCGGCTTCGCGTGGAATTCTGATAGGAGGACAGAATAAAATGGCAAGAAAGACAGCCAAAAAGCAGGCGGAAGCCCCCAAGGTGGACATCGGCGCGGAGATTTTCGCGTCCCTGCGGGAGCTGGAAAAGCTCAAGGGCATCCCTGTGGATTATATGGTGGAGCGTCTGAAACAGGCGCTGACCAACGCCTACCGCAAAGACCGGGAGGATCGCCGGGACGTCCCGGCGGACAATGTGGTGGTCGATCTGAGCGAGCATGGACTTTCCATGCACATCGTCAAGACCGCCGTGGAGGAAGTGGAGGATACCGCGCTGGAGATCCCCATCGACGCCGCCCGGAACTATAACCCCGACGTTCAGGTGGGCGACCCGGTGAACATCCCCGTGGACATCCAGAAATTCGGCCGCATCGCCGCCCAGACCGCCAAGCAGGTGGTCATTCAGGGCATCCGGGAAGCCGAGCGGGGCGTGGCTTACGAAAGCTATTCCAACAAGGCACAGGAGCTGATGACCGGCACCGTGCTGCGCATCGACCCCACCACCGGCGATATGTTCCTGCGCATCGGTCAGGGGAACGACACCTCCGACGCCGTGCTTCAGGCCGGCGAGCAGATCCCCGGCGAAACCCACCATGAGGGCGACATGATCCGGGTGTACGTGCTGGAAGTCCACAAGATGGGCCGCGGCCCGTTGATCCACGTCTCCCGCACCCATCCCAATCTGGTGCGCCGCCTGTTCGAGCTGGAGACCCCGGAGATCGCCGACGGTCAGGTGGAGATCCGCAACATCGCCCGGGAAGCCGGTTCCCGTTCCAAGATGGCAGTTCGCGCCGCCATGGAGGGCATCGACCCCGTGGGCGCCTGCGTCGGCCCTCACGGCGGACGTGTGGGTGCCGTCGTGAAGGAACTGGGCGGCGAGAAGATCGACATCGTGGTGTGGAGCGAAGACCCCTGCCAGTATGTCCGGGCTGCCCTCAGCCCTGCGGATGTCATTGACGTCAGCCTGATCCCCGGCCAGAAAGCCTGTCGGGTGATCGTCCCCGACGACCAGCTGTCTCTGGCCATCGGCAAGGAGGGTCAGAACGCCCGTCTGGCCGCCCGCCTGACCGGCTACAAGATCGACATCAAGCCCGCCTCTCAGGCAGAACCCGCCGGGGAGACGGAGGAAGCATAAAAATTCAGGGCGATAAGGAGGCAGTTCGATGCAGAAGAAAATTCCCCAGCGGCAGTGTATGGGCTGCCGGGAACGGAAGGCCAAGCGGGAGCTGATCCGGGTCGTCCGCAGCCCCGAGGGCGAGGTCAGCCTGGACTTCGGCGGCAAGAAAAACGGCCGGGGCGCGTACATCTGTCCCAATCCCGAGTGCCTGAAAAAGGCCGTCCGCTCCAAAGCGCTGGATCGCAGTCTGGAAGTGACCATCCCGGAGGAGGTCTACGGGCGGCTGGAAAAGGAGATGGAGAATGGATAAGGCGCTGCAATATCTGTCCATAGCCCGCAAGGGCGGCATGGCGGAGCTGGGCGAGGAGCCGGTAGGCGCGATCGCCCGGGCGGGAAAGGCGTACCTGATTCTGGTGGCCGCCGACGCTTCCGACCATACATGGCGTCGGGCAAAATCCTTCGCCGCCGGAACCGACCAGCAGTGCGTCCGCCTGAAATCCACCAAAGAGGAAATGGGCTTTGCCATCGGCCGAACCAGCCTTGCCATCGCCGCCGTGACGGATGTCCGGCTGGCGCTGACTCTACTGACGGCGCTTGGCGAACCGGAGAAAAACCGGGAAGCTCTGGAAGTGCTTTCCGCCAAGGCAGAAAAGGTAAAGAAGCATCAGGCCGAAGCGAAAGCCCATGTAAAAAATGTGCGAAAAGGGAAAAAGAAGCAGTAGTTTTGAGTAGTAAGCAGAGCGCAGAAGCGCATATCCCCTGCGTTCCGCTTTCCGCTTGTCATATTTTGGAGGTGCGTTTTATCGTATGAGTTTAGTGAAGTATCGTTTGAAGGAGGTCGCGGCAGACTTCGGCGTTGCGCCGAAGGTGATCGCGGACATCATCTCCAAGTATTTTCAGAAGCCCAAGTCCAATACGCAGGTGCTCACCGATGAGGAACTGAATCTGGTGTTTGACAGCATGACCCAGACCCACCAGATCGCATCGCTGGAGCAGGTGTTTGCCGTGAAGCCCGCGCCCAAGGCGGAGCCGCCCAAGCCCGAAGCCCCCAAGGCCGAGGCTCCCAAGCAGGAAGCCCAGCAGGCCGCGAAGCCCCAGCAGGCGAAGCCTCAGTCCCAGAATCAGAACCGTCCCCAGCAGCCCGCCGCGCCCAGCGCGCAGCCTGCCAAGGCAGACAAGCCCAAGGAGCCTGAACGGAAGCGGGAGCGCCGGGTGGTGGACACCTCCGCCGTGCAGGTCAACGCCGGACGCTTTGCCGACGTGGACAATCTGGTCTCCGAGAAGGTGCAGAATTATCAGGGCGGCAAGCAGCGCATCGGCGGCAAGAAGGGTCAGCAGGGCAATAAGCAGCAGTCCGGCAAGTTCCGCGGCAGCAAGTCCCGGAACGAGGAGCAGGAGAAAATGCGCCGCCTGCAGATGGAGGTCGCCCGGAAGGCACCTCTGACGGTGAAGATCCCCGAGGAGATCACCGTGGGCGAGCTGGCTTCCCGGATGAAGAAGACCGCCGGAGAGGTCATCAAGTGCCTGATGAAGAACGGCGTCATGGCCGCCATCAACCAGAGCATCGATTTTGACACCGCCGAGTTCGTGGCCACCGAGATGGGCTGCAAGGTGGAGAAGGAAGTCACCGTCACCATCGAGGAGCAGATCATCGACGACCATGTGGATACCGCCGAAGAGCTGGAGACCCGCGCCCCCGTCGTAGTGGTCATGGGTCACGTTGACCACGGCAAGACCTCCCTGCTGGACGCCATCCGCAAGACCTCCGTCACTGCGGAAGAAGCCGGCGGCATCACCCAGCACATCGGCGCTTACACTGTGGACGTGAACGGGAATATGGTCACGTTTTTGGATACCCCCGGCCACGCGGCCTTTACCTCCATGCGTGCCCGTGGTGCCAAGTCCACGGATATCGCCATTCTGGTGGTTGCCGCCGACGACGGCATCATGCCCCAGACCATCGAGTCCATCAACCACGCCAAGGCTGCGGACGTTCCCATTATCGTCGCCATCAATAAGATGGATAAGCCCACCGCCAACCCCGACAAGATCAAGGAGCAGCTGACCAAGTACGACCTGATCCCCGAGGAGTGGGGCGGCGAGACCGTGATCTGCCCCATCTCCGCCAAGACCGGTCAGGGCCTGGACAATCTGCTGGAAATGGTCATTCTCACCGCCGAGGTGCTGGAACTGAAGGCCAACCCCAACCGCCGCGCCAAGGGCGTGGTGATCGAAGCGCGGCTGGATAAGTCCCGCGGCCCCGTGGCGACGCTGCTGGTGCAGAACGGTACCCTGAAGCAGGGCGACATCGTCATCGCCGGTACCGCCGTCGGCCGTGTCCGTGTTATGACCAACGACAAAGGACGCACCGTCAAGACCGCCGGCCCCTCCGTGCCTGTGGAGATCACCGGCCTTGCCGACGTGCCCACGCCGGGCGACGAGTTCAACGCCGTCACCGACGAGCGTATGGCCCGTGAGCTGGTGGAGCAGCGCCGTCAGGCGCAGAAGGACGCCCTGGCCAAGATGAACCAGAAGGTCACCCTGGACAATCTGTTCGCCAAGATGCAGGAGGGCGAAATGAAGGAGCTGCCTCTGATCGTCAAGGCCGACGTGCAGGGCTCCGCCGAAGCGCTGAAATCCTCTCTGGAAAAGATTTCCAACGAGGAAGTCCGCGTCCGTGTCATCCACGCGGGCGTCGGCGCCATCAACGAAAGCGACATTCTGCTTGCCTCCACCGCAGGCGCCATTGTGGTGGGCTTCAATGTCCGTCCCGACGCCGCCGCTGCTGCCAGCGCCCACCGCGCCAATGTGGATATGCGGTTCTACCGCGTGATCTACGACGCCATCGACGAGATCGAGGCCGCCATGAAGGGTATGCTCGCGCCCAAGTTCGAGGAAGTTGTCATCGGCCACGCGGAAGTGCGCATGACCTACAAGGTCAGCGCCATCGGCACCATTGCCGGCTGTATGGTCAAGGACGGCAAGGTCACCCGGGATTCTCAGGTGCGTGTTCTGCGGGACAACATCGTCATCCACGAAGGCGAGATCGGCTCCCTGCAGCGCTTCAAGGACGCGGTCAAGGAAGTCACCGCCGGCTACGAGTGCGGCATGAGCGTCGTGAAGTACAACGACATCAAGGAAGGCGACATTTTCGAGTGCTTTGTCATGCAGGAAGTGAAACGCTAAGTTATTCGCCGTGCCGCACGGGGAAGCTCTGGATAAACTGGCAAGAGCTGACAGCGAGAGATTTTTCACCAGATGAAGGCTTCCAAAGCGGAGAAATACTTTGTGTATTTCCCGCTTTGGAAACCGCACAGCTGGGGGAAAAGATCCGCTGCTCAGCCGCAGACGGTTTATTCAGAGTTTCCCCCTCGCGGCGCGGCGAAAACCGTTATTGCACAGAGGGGAAACCCCCGATGTGCTGCTGAAAGGAGTACCCAATGTCATCCAACCGAATCAATCGGATCAATGAGGAGATCCAGAAGGAGCTGTCCGCCCTGCTTCGTACCGTGAAGGACCCCAGAGTGCAGGACACGATGATCTCCATTACCCGGGTGGAAACCACCCCGGATCTGCGCTATACCAAGGTATACGTCAGCTTTTTGCAGGAGGAGCGGGTGAAGGACGCCATGGCGGGGCTGAAATCCGCCGCCGGATACCTGCGCCGTCAGCTGGGACACAACCTCCAGCTGCGCTACAGCCCGGAGATCGTCTGGTCTGAGGACGATTCCATCACCTACGGCGCGAGAATGCTGAAGCTGATCAACTCACTAGAGGTAAAACACGATGAAGATTCTGACGAGAGCTGATGCGGCGCGTTTTCTTCTGGAACACGACCATTTTGCCATTCTGTCCCACCGCCGCCCGGACGGGGACACCGTCGGCAGCTCTGCCGCCTTGTGCCGGGGGCTGCGGCAGCTGGGCAAGACCGCCCATGTGCTTGTCAACAAAGAAGTGACGCCCCGGTTTGCGTGGCTCCATGAGGGGCTGACCAAGCCATGGGTGGAGGAAGGCGACACCATCGTCTCGGTGGACGTGGCATCTCCCGAGATGCTTCCTGCGGATTTCCGGTCGCTGCTGGGGAAGATTGCCCTGCGCATCGACCACCACAGCTCGGCGACCTCCTTTACGGAGCAGGAGCTGGTGGACGGGGACAGCGCATCCTGCGCCGAGGTGGTGTGGGACGTGCTGGAGCTGATGGGCGTCAAGGCCGACCGGGCGTTGGCGGAGGCGGTGTATGTGGGCGTTTCCACGGATACCGGCTGCTTCCGCTTTTCCAATACCACGGCGCATACCTTTTCCGTGGCGGCGCTGTGTACCCGGGCAGGGGCGCGGATCTACGAGCTGAATCAGGAGCTGTTTGAGACGAACACGCTGGAACGTCTGAAAATGCAGGCGTGGATCGTGGAGCATCTGGAGCTGCTGCGTGGCGGCGAAATGGCCATCTGCGCTATCCCCCGTGCCGTGGAGGAGGAGATCGGCGTCAACGAGGACGATATGGACAACATCTCCAATTTCCCCCGCACGGTGGCGGGCGTGCGCATGGCGGCGACCCTCCGGGAGACGGGGGACGGGGAGACGAAGCTGTCCGTCCGGGCAGTCCCCGGCTGCGACGCCACGGCGGTCACCGTCCGTTTCGGCGGCGGCGGCCACAAGGGCGCGGCAGGCGCGTCCATGAAGCTGCCTCTCGATGAGGCCGTCAAGGCTGTGGAAGCGGTCATGTCAGAAGTGAACTGAAATGAACGGAATTGTGATTATCGACAAGCCCGCCGGGTGGACGAGTCAGGACGTGACGGCGCGGCTGCGGCGGGTGTTCGGCACCCGGCGCATCGGCCACGGCGGTACGCTGGACCCCATGGCTACCGGTGTGCTGCCCGTGTTTGTGGGGCGCGCCACCCGGGGCGTAGAGTTTTTTGAACACGCCGAAAAGGCCTACGAAACGGAGCTGCTTCTGGGCGTCGCCACCGATACCGAGGATACCACCGGCACGGTACTTACCCGTCGGGAGGTCAGCGTGACACAGGAGCAACTGGATGGGACTCTGGGGCGCTTCCGGGGGGAGATCATGCAGATCCCGCCCATGTATTCCGCGCTGAAGGTCAACGGCCAGAAGCTGTGTGACCTCGCCCGGAAGGGCAGGCAGGTGGAGCGTCAGCCCCGCCCCGTCACCATCCACGAGCTGACGCTGCTGTCCCGGGAGGGGGATACCCTCCGTCTGCGGGTGCGCTGCTCCAAGGGAACGTATATCCGCACCTTGTGCGCGGACATCGGCGAAGCGCTGGGCTGCGGCGGATGTATGCAGGCGCTGCGCCGGACGCAGGCCGGGGAATATACCATCGCCGAGGCCGTCCCCTTACAGCAGCTGCTGGAAGCGGCGGAGCCGGAAACCTATCTGCGGGACGTGGACACCATGTTCCGGGGCTATCCCGGGGTGAAGCTCACCGTCAATCAGGAAAAGCGGTGCCGGAACGGCAACGCCTTTTCCGTCAGTCTTCCCGGCGGAACCTACCGCGCTTACAGCCAGTCGGGAGAATTTCTCATGCTGGCGAAGGTGGAAGACGGCGTTATGTCAACCATAAAGAGCTTTTTTGACGTACAATAAAAGAACGGAACGGAAAGCCCCGGCCTTTGCCGCAAGCTTCCGTTCCTGTCAGGTGAACCAATGAACAAGACGATTTATGCCCTTGGATTCTTCGACGGGGTACACGTAGGCCACGCCGCGCTGCTTGACCGGTGCAAAACCTTAGCCCGGGAAGGAAACTACCGCGCCGGGGTCGTGACCTTTGCCGCCCATCCGGATACGCTGGTGCTGGGAAGCACCCCGCCCCTCATCAATACGCCCTACGACCGGGAGAAACTCCTTCGGGAACGCTTTTCCATGGAGCAGGTCGTGACGCTGCCCTTTGATGAGCAGATGCACACCATGCCGTGGCGGGATTTTCTCAACATGCTGATACGGGACTATGCTGCTGCCGGGTTCGTCTGCGGCGAGGACTTCCGTTTCGGCTATCGGGGCGAGGGAAACGCGGACGCTCTGGAAGATTTCTGCCGGGCGAACGGGCTTGTCAGTGCCGTGGTGAACGACCAGATGATCGACGGCATCCGGGTGTCCAGCACCTACATTCGCCGCCAGATCGAGACGGGGGACATGGAGACTGCCGTGAAATTTCTGGGACACCCCCATATTCTCAGCGGTTCCGTGGTTCACGGACACCAGCTGGGGCGGCGGCTGGGCATCCCCACCGCGAATCTGCGTCTGCCGGAGGGGCTGGCAGAGCCCAAATTTGGCGTCTACGCCTGCCGCGCCGTGGTGGAGGGCAGACGTTACTGCGCCGTGACCAATATCGGCGTCCGACCCACGGTGGAGGGGCGCAGCGTCACGGTGGAGCCGTGGATTCTGGACTACGACGGCGACCTGTACGGCCGGGAAATCACGCTGGAATTCTACCGTTTTCTCCGCCCGGAGCGGAAATTTCCCTCTCTGGATGACCTGAAAGCGGAAATTCACCGCAACGCCGGGGAAACGAGAGCCTACTTTGGGGAATAACCCCTTGTTTTATCCGAGGAAATGCAGTATAATAAAGCATCATTCAGAATTGGGAGGACGACGCCATGCCGCTGCACGACGATGAAATGAATATGCGCCGTGAAAAGCGGGAAGCCCAGCGCAGAAAGCAGCAGGCCGAGGCTAAGCGGCTTCGTATCACGCTGATTCTGGCGGCGGTGGTGCTGGTGCTGTGCACGGCGGGGATTGTGTTCCTCACCGGCCGTTCCGACAGTTCCCAGACGACAGTGGCGGCGGAGACCCGTCCCACCCAGAAGCCCACCCAGGCGACAGAACCGGCCACCCGCGCTCAGAAAAGCACCAAAACCACCATCCACATCAAGGCGGCGGGTGACCTGAACGTGACCAACACTGTAATCAACGCCGGTGTAGCCGTGGGCGGCTACAATTACACCCGCGCCTTCATGGACGTGGCGTCCACCCTGTCCGACGCGGATCTGACGGTGCTGAACCTGGAGGGCAACATCTGCGGCGAACCCTATGGCAGCGACACCACCTCCGCGCCCCGGGAGCTGCTGGATGGACTGCGCAACGCGGGCGTTGACCTGATCCAGATGGCCAATTCCTGCACCATCAACAACGGCCTGATTGGCCTGACTTCCACCCTGCAAACCATCCGGGCGGCGGGCTTGGAGCCGGTGGGTGCGTTCGCTTCGGAGTCCGAGTTCCAGCAGTCCAAGGGCTACACCATCACGGAAGCTCAGGGCGTCAAGGTTGCATTTGTGGCCTTTACCAAAGGTCTGGGCGGCCGGGGACTTCCCGCCGGAAACGACAATCTGGTGAACATCCTCTATGAGGACTACGCCAGCACCTACGACAAGATCGACCGTACCCGCATCACCAGCGTTCTGAAGGCTGTGGAAGCGGAGAAGCCGGACATCACCATCGCTCTGCTCCACTGGGGCAGCGAATACAACGACGACATCAGCGACACCCAGAAGAGCATCGTCAACCTGATGAAAAAGCAGGGCGTGGACGTTATTATCGGCACCCACCCCCATACGGTGCAGGCCATCGAGTACGATGAGCTGGCAGGCACGCTGGTGGCCTATTCTCTGGGGGACTTCTTCGGCGACGCCTCCCGGGGCGGCACCAATTACTCCATCATTCTGGATTTGGAGATCACCAAGGATTCCAGTACCGGCACCACCAAGGTGACGAATTACAGCTACACCCCCATTTACACGGTCAGCGAGGCGGAAAGCGCCGACGGCTACCGCCGTGTAGTACGCATCGACAAGACGGTGGAAGCATGGGAGGAAAATTATCTGGACAAGGTGAGCCAGTCGGCGAAAGAAAGCATGGTCTATGCGCTGGATCGTATCGAAGCCCGCATCAACCCGCCGGTGGAGGAAAAGAAGAAGTAATCGCGGAAACGTTCCGTGCCACAAGAATATGTGTTATGGAAACTCCCATGTGCTGCGGCACGTGGGAGTTTTTGAGCCTGTAAGGACGGTCTCTTGATATCGGGGTTGACATGTGATATACTGGAAACCGGATAAACAAATCGGAATTTTTGAGGAGATAGATATAAAATGACCTTCCAATTAGTTTGTATAGAACCAAAAGAATTAACGCAATACAAGGCGGATATGCAGGAAGCATTTCAGAAAGGTTTTGAAGATGCTTTTGGGAAAACAGATGCTGTTATTCTGCCTGAAAAGGACATTGACCAGTCGCTGAATGCGGAGGGTTCTGCTGTCTATAAAGCCGTTGTCGATGGAGAAATGGTGGGCGGTGCTGTTGTTATTATCAATGAGAGTACACAGCATAACCATCTTGACCTGCTTTTTGTAAAGAACGGAGTTCAGAGCAATGGTATCGGTAAGAAGATATGGTTTGAATTGGAACGAATATATCCGAACACGAAAGTATGGGAAACCTGTACGCCGTACTTTGATAAGCGCAACATTCATTTTTATGTGAATGTCTGCGGCTTTCATATTACAGAATTTTTTAATGAAAAACATCCTATGCCGGATACACCGGACGATTTTGTCGGTGATGGCAATGAGGGAATGTTTGCGTTTAAGAAGCAAATGCGTTTATGAAATTCCGATTTGTCGGTTTGATACTAGTTTTCAATAAAACGGTAAAAAACCGTTTTATTCGGCTGCTGTTTCAGCAGCCAGCGGCGTAGCCGCAAAAAA
>OLGD01000195.1_pt1 | contig 125353 bp, 100 predicted proteins | sample 1605311 | NCBI WGS metagenome assembly OLGD01 (sample SAMEA3888917, study PRJEB22519) | human gut metagenome | biome: human gut; feature: human-associated habitat; material: faeces | place: Denmark | collected 2010 | reverse complement strand
GGTTGGTGCGGTTGCGTATCCATCCCATTTGTTCGCGCAGGGCGTCGCGCTGGGCAGTGCCCAGCGCGTTGACTGTGGAGCCGGCCACGGCGGCCAGTTTGCGGGTGGCTGAGGCCATATTCCCGTTTTCCATGTCTCTCGCAATGGAGTCGGAAATCAGGTAGAGGTTGGAGGTCTGGTCTCCCGCAATGATCCATTTGCTTTCGTTCAGCAGGGCGCCTCCCGCGAGGGAGTTGTGCGTGGTGGAAGCGGCAAGATAGGGACTGTCCGTACGTTCGTCGCCCAGGAGGACGATGTTGCTGCCCTGGGCTTCCAGACGCAGATTGTAGAGCAGGGACAGGAAGCCGGCCGTGAGCTTGTGGCCGCTTCCCAGCGTGGCGGTCGTTCCGCCGTTCCCTTCCATCAGGACGAAGTCCAGTGTACGGTTTTCCGCATTGAAGGAGGAAGACGCGTCGTTGTAAAGATTGATGGAAGCGTCTCCCACATGGACGGTGCCCGCGGAGGATACGGCTGCTCCCAGCTCGGAGGAGGAAGTAACATTCATGTGAATGTCCAGCGTGGAGCCGTCACCCATGAAGAAGTCTTTGGTGGTATGCAAATGGGGCACCCCGTTGTCGGAAACCAGGCTGAGCGTACCGACGTTTCCGACGACTACATGGCCGTAAGTCACGCCGTTGCCCCGGAGAACCAGCGTTCCCTGAGTGATGCCGAGGTTGACGTCCGCAGAGCCGGGACCGACCAGTGTCTGGGAACCCGTTCCGTTCATCTGAATGGTACCTGTATTCCGGAAGATACCGGAGAAGACGGCGGAAGCGTTGTGCAGCTCAAGCATTCCCCCGTCGAGATCAACGGTGCCGTCCCCTGCCAGGGCGCCCAGACTGAGCACGCCGTCCACCGTAGTGGACGCGCCGTCCCGGAGAGCCAGCGTGGTGTCATTGCTGATGGAGCCGTCCTGCGTCAGGGAGAAGGTGTTTCCGGCGCCGCTCACGGTGAAGGTTCCGCTTCCCGTAACGGCCATACTCAGGGCGGTGGTGGAAAGGATGGTCAGTTCCGAGCCGCTGCCCAGGTTTATCATTCCTTTCTGGGGCGAGGAAGAGTATGCCATCAGGCTGTCCACGAAAGCGGTGGCGTTTTTACCAAGAGTGAGTCTGCCACTTGTTATATTCAGTGCATCAATGCTGCTGCCCGTTCCGTTCAGAACCAGCTCGCCGTCTTCCATAACCGTGGCCTGCGCTGTTGTCAGCTTTCCGCCGATGGATAGCGTGCTTTCCACTACATCCAGGCTGCTTGTCCGCACATTGCCGCCGATGCTCATGGCATATTCGGCCCCTTCTTTGCGGATGGCCGCGTCTCCTTCAATGGAGCCTTGGTAGGTGGAATGGGTGATATCTCCGGCGTTGACCAAGATAAGGGTCAGCCCCTCATTGCCGCCCGTATTGATCTGGGCGGAGGACGAGGCTCCTTCCAGATTTTTGAGCTGCATTTCCTCCGTTCCGGTTATATCGATATTGATAATTCCATTGTTGTGGATGCCCCCCATGGACTCCATTATTGTCTTGTTCGTATCGTTAAAAGTCAGGGGAGGATCATTTTCTTTCTGAATCAGCCAGTCGGAACCTCCCTCCTTGGGTTGCAATACCAGGGAGCCTCCGTTGGAGGTGACGCTGGAATCGAAGAAGGAGCCGTAGATATTATAGGGAGTATCAAAGCTTATCGTGGTTCCGCCTCCCAGGGTCAATGTACCGTTGGTGATGTTGATGAGGGGAGAATTATTCGGATCTTTCAAAAGATACTCCGCAGCACTGTCCGTTAATTGGAGCAGCAGATTTCCGGATAGGGTAACGCTGCCGTCTGCGGCAGTGGAGAAGGAAAATACCGCGCCGCTGCCGTCTCCCACCATGTCCGAGGAGATGCCCAGAGTGGAATTGGACAGGGAAATGTTCCCACTGCCAATGTTTGTGACGCTGGCGGCCTTGTCTTCCGTGCGGCTGGCTGATCCTTGGTAGGAGTTGAGCTTACTGCCGGACATGCCGCCCAGGGAAACGGAAGAGGGTTCCCTGTCGGGCGTGTCCTGCCGGATAGAGATGTTCCCCGTGGCGTTCTGCGCGTTTGCCAGGGAGCCGTAGCCCAGGGAGATGTTTCCGGCCAGAGCCGCTCCGTTCATGTTCAGGGTGCCCCCGCTGACGGTTGTTTCTCCGGTGTAATTGCTGCCTGCACCGATGGGAAGCGTACCGTCTCCATCCTTGACCAGGGAGCCTTCGCCTCCCACATTTCCTGTGAAGGTGATGTCCGTTTTGTTGGTGTCAATGGTGTTCGTGGTACCGTCCGCCAGAGTAACGGTATTTGAACCCACGCTCTGCGCCCATTGTTCTGTGGCCCGGATGGTGACATTGTTGAGCTCCAGAACCGTATTGGCGTTCAAGTTCAGCCCTCCGGCGCCAAGTTCCGCTACGGTATTTTGGCTGTCTTCTCCTGTACCGCCGCCCAGAATGAGCGTGCCGGCCCGTGTGCTTCCGATTCCGCCCGCGGCTACGCTGGCTCCGGAAAGGACCAGTTTCCGGTCGGCATTGTTATTGGGGTTGAATGTGAGTACGTGGTCCCCGCCGATCAGGTTGCCGGAGATGGTGGAAGTTCCGGCAATATAGACAATGATGCTGGCGTCGGCGCTCAGGGTGAGATTTCCGGAAATGGTGGTGTTGTCCATGCGCAGAGCTCCCGCCTTGTCATTTCCCGTGCCCGTACCCGTTCCGGCGATCGTGAAATTCTGGTTCCACGGGGTGCCAGCCGAGCTTTCGTTATCCATGTAAAGGTGCGTGCCGGATTCCACCGTAATTGCCTGGATGGATGCCAGGCTGTCTCCGGTTTCACCATGGAATCTCAGGTTTCCACGCAAGACGAGTTCTCCTTCGAATCCTGCAAAAACGGCATTGTTGATTTTGGTCTCATCCTGCCCCGTATTGTCGAGGATAATTGTTCCCGTACCTGTGACGTTGTTGGAGAAAAGGGAAGTGGTTTTCCCGCCGCTGGCATTGACGGCATAGAGCAGGGTGCTGTCCTGGCCCACCTCTATGCCTCCGGTTCCCAGTGCGGTTCTGGTTGCGTAGTCAAATGACAGGGTGCCGCCCGTGATTTGCGTTCCCCCCGTGTAGGTATTGGAAGCATTTCCAAGGACGAGCGTTCCATCGCCGGACTTGACAAGTTTTCCTGCGGAGTTTTCCGCCGTATCGGACAGAAGGCCGTTCAATGTGGCCGTTTTGTCTCCGGAAATGGTAAAGATGCCGTCTCCCGTCATGGAAATGCTGTTGGCAAGGGTAATGCCGTTGCCCAGCGTGAGGCCTGTTCCTGTGGCCATGGCAACGCTTCCCGAGCCGAAAGCCTGTGCATGGTTGACGGCTATGTTGCCTTTGAGCAGTTCCGTTCCTCCGGTGTAGGCGTTCGCCGTGTTGATCGTCAGGGTACCGTCCTCCGCGTCCATCGTCAGCTTGCCGCCGCCCGTGATGGAACCGCTGCCGCCGAATACGTAGCCGTCCGCAGTGACCGTGATGGAGCCGGGGCTGACGTTTCCGGAAATGGCGACGGAGCGTTTGTCCGCAGCCGCAGTTCCGTCAAATGTGACATGGTCTCCCGTGTAGAATTTGTTGTCGCCGTTGCCGGTGATATCCCAGGGGGAATTTTCAGCGGTTCCTTCCGTTATCCAGATACCCTCTCCGCCGCCATTCCAGACCAGATTTCCGTGTTCACCCTTCTCCGTCACATTCAGGACAACGGATTTTCCGTCGTCCGACAGTGAAATGGTGGCGGCGGCCCCGCGGTTCAGGCCGAGGAAATGGAGCTCACCATTGCTGGTGAAAGTTCCCGTAGTGGCGGTGAACAGCGTGTAGGCGTCTTCCGTGGAGGAGGCAAGGTCAATGTTGAAGGAAAGGCCGCCTACTTCCACTGCTCCAGCTCCCGTATAGGTGAGCTGGTCGTTTTCCGCCCCCATGATGTCCATGAAGATGTTCACTCCCGTACCGAAGGCCGGTGAAGAGACACTTACATGGGAAAGGGTGCCGGAGCCGCCAATGTTCAGGGAACCGCCCGCAATGTTGACATTGCCCGCGGTATAATCCCCGGCGGCGTTGCCGAGCTGCAGCGTTCCTTCCGAAGAGGTGATCCGGCCGTTGTTCGTTCCCGCGAAGATGAAGGTTCCGGCGCCGGACCTGACCAGGCTGACCGTATCGGCAATCGTCCCGGTGAAGGTGTTCAGACCATCTTTCTGGACGAGGTTCAGCGTATCGGGAGAATCGGCCGCTACTCCGGAACTTTCCCCCGCAATAATGCCTTTTCCGTTCAATCCGGCTATGTTGCCGGTTTTATCCGCATTGTTGATCTGCAGGTAGCCGTCTTCATTGAACAGGTTGACTGTGGCGTTGACCAACGCGTTCTGATGGGCCAGGACCAGGGCTCTTTTCTTTACGGGAGCGTCTCCGGTCCCATCAGGAGAGCCTACGTTCACCGTACCGGTAAAGTCCGTGTTTTCTCCGGTGATAAATAATTTCCTATTTGCCAGGTCATCGGTCCCATTGTTTACGGAAAGATATTGAAGTGTGCCTTCACCGCTCAGTGTCCCTGTCAGTCCGATTGTTTTTGCATATTGGGTAGTGATATCTACGACGTCCGTGGCGGATTGTCCGATCCGGATATTGCCGGAGAGCGTGTACTGGTAGGAACCCTCGGTCGGACCGGAGGAGTTCCCGATATAGATTTCCGCACCGTTGAGCAGATCAATGTTGTTGGAGACGGAATGGAGATTGTTGCCGTTGCCGTTCAGCTTCAGGGTGGCGTCTCCCACCACGATATCGGCCCCGGTGAATTCCAGCTTGCTTCCATTGGCGCTCCCCAGTTGGAGGGTTCCTGAAGAAACCTTCACGACACCCTGGTAGTCCGCCAGGGCAGAGCTGGTATTGATGATCAGCGCATTCGCGCCCATTTTTTCAAGCTGGCCGCCGTTGCCTTTGATGTTCGCGGTGAATGTAATTGCGCCGTTGGTGCTGTCAAATGCCAAGGTTCCCTGCTCAATGGTTAAATCCTTCTCAAAAGTGTTCGCTGAAGTTGGTTTGAGCGTCAGGGCTCCGTCACCGGTTTTGACGTAGGCAAATTTACTGCGCGTATATGCGGACCACACCACGTTGTTTCCATTGGTGTCAATCCGAATGGTATCCTTGCCAGCCGTTACAGCGTTCATGTTGTTGGATATGTCTGTGGTGACGCCTTCTCCGTATTTGACCGTACCTCCTCCCCAGACGATTTTTCCCGTTCCCAGCACGCCATCGGCGCCCAGCTCCAGAACGCCTCCATCCAGATTGATGGTGCCGGAGAAGTTGGTGTTGGATGTTTCAAGGCGCAGGGTGGAAGTCCCGGATTTGCTGAGGGTTCCGCCTCCTGCCATGGCTCCGGTCCCTTTCAGCGTGTAGCTGGTGGTGTCGGAGTTAAAAGTAAGTCCCGCAGGCGTTACCGTGCTGGAAATGAGGGCTTCAACAAGTGTCTGTCCCTCCAGGGTTCCGAATATGACGGTATCCTCATCCGTGTAAACGGCGTTCCCGTTCCAGGGGGAACTGTCCGGGGTGCCGTTCAGAGTCCACACGTTATTGCCTTCCGCCCCTGTCCAGGTCAGTTCGGCGGCGGTGGCGGCATGGGGGGTGGAAAGACATGCGAGGAGAGCTGCCAAAAGCGTCATAGGTAAGTGCAATTTCATGACAGAAAATGTTGGTGTATTGCGTTTAATTATTTTTATATATAGCTGGTAATAAAAGACTAGAGGTAGATCTGGTCTTTTGTAATAAAAGACTATAAAAATAGAAAGCAGGTGTCAACCTAATTATTGATGTTAAGTGGATACGGGACTTATTATTTAGAGACAATATTGTACTTTGAATGAGAAGAAGTTGTTTGAATCAATCCAACATTTTCCTGCCGGGGGATGGAAGCCTGCCGCCTGCCCGGGATGCCTGGTTTCTACGAAGAAAAAAGCGTTTTGTTTTCAATAAAATAGATGTAAAGGCCAGTAGTACGGCTTATCTGTGTGAATAGAAAATTTAACCGGGCGGGCCGGGGAAGAGAAGAGGCTGCCCGGCAAGGAAGCCGATTGGCTTCCTGTTAACTTTAAACGGCAGGAAAAATCCGGAATATGTTATTCGGGAAATACGGTTGCCGGGCATGGCCGGACACGCTGCGGGGAAATGGGGAAAATGTATGTTCACCTCCGGTCATTGTTCCTCCCGGGGTTTTTCCCAGGGGCACATTTCCCCCGGTTCCACCCGAAAGAGGGGGTGGGGGAGGATGAATGGAGCTGTGAGCAGGGAGGCGTAACGGAGGAGATCCCTTTTCCGTAGCTTGTTCAGGAGATGGCGGAATTCGTATTCCAGTTGCTTGTCCGGCAGGAGAAGAAGGGGGAGCGGTTCCATGGGTGTGATTTTCTGAGGGTCGAAATGGTAGCCCCTGCGGAGGGATTCGTCATAAACGGCTTTCAGGTAGGCGTCCAGCGTTTGAAGAGGATGGGGAGTTTCCCGGAAACGGTGGAGCTGGGGATGATGGATGTAGCCTTTGGTCTGGCCGGAGAGCACTTTCCGGGCCAGCAGACCTTCCCGCCACAGGGCGACCAGTCCGGCGGAATCCAGATATGACGGGTGAAGGGACCAGAGCCTCATGATTTTTTGGACAGCAAGGGGCATCCGGGCGTTGAAGGGGAATAGGGGGAATATTCCGGATGTTTCAGGCCAGGGCGATTTCTCCCTGAAGGTTTTCCGCGTTCGCGGGGGAGGGCGTTTGTTCCGCCGCGGGCACGGGTTCCGGGGCGGAAGTTTCCTGCGTCCGGGTTTTGACGGCTTCCAGGATGAGTTCCGCGGTGCGTTCCAGGCCGTAGTCCGATGTGTTGATGCACAAGTCGTAAAGGCGCGCGTTGCCGAGTTCCTGGCCGGTGTAGTGCAGGCAGTGGTTGCGGCGGCGAGAGTCCATCGTGTCCATTGTCCGGGCTACGCTGCGGGGAGAGACGCCGTAGTTTTCCACGACGCGCTGCATGCGCGTAGCGGGGTCGGCATGGAGGAAGACGCTGAACAGGTTGGGACGGCCTTTCAGGATGAAGTTGGCGCAGCGGCCCACGATGACGCAGGCGTGTTTGGCGGCGATGTCCCGGATGACTTTGCTCTGGGCCAGGAAGGTTGCGTCTTCCGGCGGCTGTTCTTCCGCCGTGTAGGCGTAGTTCTGGGCGTAGAGCTCGTAAAGGAAGCGGCTGGCGAGCTGTTGTTCATGCCTGCGGATGTAGTCCGGCGTGAGGCCGCTTTGCGCCGCAGTGAGGTACACCAGTTCCGAGTCGTAGAATTGGATGCCGAGCCGTTCCGCGATCATGGCGCCGATGGCGTGGCCGCCGGAGCCGTATTCCCGGTCAATAGAGATGACCAGAGGCGCATCCGGAGCGTAGGCCGCCGTTTCCGCGGAAGGCAGGGGTTCCCGCATGGCGCCGGGCCGTGCGGCGCGTTCCAGCAGCCTGTCCAGCCAGAATACGTGTTTGTTGAAGAACCGGACGATCATGCCCACCAGAATGGCGGCCACGACGGTTCCTTCCCGGATGCCGGAGAGGCCGTGCAGCAGGAAAAACGAACAGGCGAGGCCGATGCAGACGAGCGTGCAGTCCATGCCGGTTTTCACGGCTCCGAATTCCCATTTGAAGAGTTTGACGAACGCCAGGTTCATGCCTTCCGCCGCCAGCAGGACGGCGTCCGCCTTGACCTGCATGAAGACTCCGAAGCCCAGAATGACGCAGCTCAGCAGGCAGATTACTGCGGACCAGGCGTACCCCGCCGGTTCCAGCGGAGATACCAGCCACATGGAGAAGTCCGTCAGCATGCCGAAGACGAAGACCACGGGGATCTGGAGCAGGTGGACGGGCCGGAACTGCCTTTTGAGCAGGGCTGCTTGCACGGCGACAAAGCTCAGGTGCATGAGGATGGTGATGGTCCCCATGCTCAGCGGGAGGGCCAGGCTGAGGACATAGGGCGTGCAGGAGATGGGGGAAACCCCCAGGCTGGCCTTGGCGGACAGGGCGATGCCCAGGGACATGATGAAGAGGGCCGCCACCAGGACGAAGCTGCGCAGGATGTGTTCTCCAATGCTTCTCCGTACGTGATAGTCTGCCATGGTACCGGATGTTAGTCCTTATGTCAGCATCAAGTCAAGGGTTCAAAAGCCGGAATTCCGGTGGCCGCTTTTTTTCATTTGCTTTCACATGGATGCTTCAGGCATGAAGGATGGCGGACGCCTGTGATTCCGCCCGGAAACCCTGACCGGGAATAGACATGGGAAACGGCTGGAGAAGCGAAGCCGCGCATGAAGGAGGGTGCGGGGGAAGAGGCCGTTTTGCCTGTTTCCGTTCGTACCGGGATTTTGGATCCGGGGTGGGGCGGGAGGTTTTCCTACAGCTCGAATACCGGGTTTTCCACGGCGTTTTTCACGGCGATGAGGAATTGCACGGCCTGTTTTCCGTCCACCAGGCGGTGGTCGTAGGAGAGGGCCAGGTACATCATGGGTCGAATGGTGATTTGGCCGTCTCGGACGACGGGGCGTTCCTGGATGGCGTGCATGCCCAGAATGCCGCTCTGGGGCGGGTTCAGGATGGGGGTGGAGAGCAGGGAACCGTACGTGCCCCCGTTGGATATGGTGAAGCACCCTCCCTGCAGGTCCTGCATGGAAAGGGCGCCCTTTCGTGCTTTTTCCGCCAGCGCGGCGAGTTCCAGTTCCAGTTCCGGGAGCGTTTTCCGGTCGCAGTCCCTCAAGACGGGCACCATGAGGCCCTTGTCCGTGCCGATGGCGACGGAGATGTCGTAGTACAGGTTTTCCACGATGTCCGTGCCGTCTATTTTGGCGTTGACCTGCGGCACTTCCTTGAGCGCCTTGACGGCGGCCTTGATGAAGAAACCCATGAGGCCGAGCTTGGTGCCGTACCTTTCCCGGAAGGAGGCGTTGAATTGCCTGCGCAGTTCCATGACGGCGCTCATGTCGCATTCATTGAAGGTGGTGAGGATGGCCGCCTGGTGCTGGACTTGTGCCAGCCGGGCCGCGATGGTGCGGCGCAGGGGGCTCATGGGTTTCCTGATGAAGCGGGGTGCGGCCTGTTCCGGCCCGGCGGATTGCTTTTCCCGTAGCGTTTCCGACGGTTCGTGCGCCTGTTCCGGGAGTTCCTCCGGAGGAGATGCCGCCTTTTTTACGTCCGGCTGCGGGGTGTTTTCCGGTTCCGGAAGCACGGTGGCCTCTTCCTTTTCCGGAACGGAAGTTCCGGCGGACGGGGCAATGCGGCCCAGAACGGCTCCGATGGGGGCTTCAGCTCCTTCCGGTACGAGGATTTCCAGCATGCCGTCCTCATCCGCTTCCAGATCCGTGGAGACTTTGTCCGTTTCCAGCGTGACCAGGGTGTCTCCTCTGGCTACTGCGTCTCCGGAGCCCTTGTGCCATGCGGCTACGGTGGCGGCGGTGATGGATTCTCCGAAACTGGGGATCAGGATGTCGCTCATGGGATGGTGATGGTCAGGATTGGGCGCGCGGGCCGAAGGCCGTGGCGATGAGTCGTTTTTGCGCGGCGGCGTGCAGGGCCTTGGCCCCTTCCGCCGGGCAGGCCATGGGGGGGCGTCCCGCATAGCGGAACGAGGTGGCGAAGAGGCGGCCCAGCCGGTTGCGCAGATGGCCCCACGCCCCCATGTTGGAGGGTTCCTCCTGGCACCACACGAAGTCGCGCACTTTCTGGTAGGGGGCGAGCAGGTAGGTAAGCTGTTCCTGCGCCAGCGGGTAGATTTGCTCCACGCGGATGATGACGGTGTCCGCGATGCCGTGTTCCTTTCGGTAGGCGTCCAGGTCGTAGTAGATTTTTCCCGTGCAGAAGACGGCGCGCGTGATTTTGTCCGGAGCCGGGCTTTCCGGATCAGCCAGTACTTCGTGGAACCGGGACGGAGCCAGGAATTCACGGCGGGCGGAGGCGGCTTCCGGCCGGGAGAGCAGGCTTTTTGGCGTGAAGACGATGAGGGGCTTGTGTACGTTCTGGTGTATCTGGCGGCGCAGGGCGTGAAAGTATTGGGCAGGTGTGGTCGGGTTGATGACCTGCATGTTGTCGTCCGCGCAGAGCTGGAGATAGCGTTCCATGCGGGCGCTGGAGTGCTCGGACCCAGCCCCTTCGTAACCGTGGGGCAGGAGCAGCACGATGCGGCATTTCTGGTGCCATTTGGCTTCCGCGGCCGCAATGAACTGGTCCACGATGACCTGGGCTCCGTTGGCAAAGTCGCCGAACTGGGCTTCCCACATGACCAGGGCGTCCTGGCTTTCCAGGGCATAACCGTATTCGAAGCCCAGCACGGAGGCTTCCGACAGGGAAGAGTTGTAGATGCGGAAGGCGGTGGTGCCGTGGTTCAGTTTTTCCAGCGGCGTGTACACGGAGCCGTTGTTGAAGTCATGCAGGACGGCATGCCGCTGGGAGAAGGTGCCGCGCTGGCAGTCCTGTCCGGAGAGGCGAACGGTGTGGTTTTCCGTGAGCAGGGATCCCCATGCCAGGGATTCCGCCATTGCCCAGTCCAGCGGGCCGTCTTCCCGGAAGGCTTCACGGCGGCGGGAGAGGAAGCGTTTTTCCAGGGTAGGGTGGGGCGTGAAGTTTTCCGGCAGTTCCGTCAGGATGTCTCCGATGCGCCGGAAGAGGTCCGGGCTGATGCCCGTGCGCACGCTGAGGCGGGGAATGGGGGATTCATCCGCATCCGGCGCGCTGACCGGGAGGATGTAGTCCGCCGGGTGCTCCTTCATCTGGTCGTATGCCTGCTGCATGCCGTTCCAGATGCGTTCCCTGATGCCATGTTCCTCCTGTTCCGTCAGTTCCCCCCGTTCCCGGAGCAGGGTTCCGTACAGGGCCGCCGCCGTGGGGCGCGCCTCTATTTTTTTGGTCTGCATGGGGGCTGTGAAGGCGGCCTGGTCCGTTTCATTGTGTCCCAGGCGGCGGTAGCAGTACATGTCCAGAATGATGTCGCGGCCGAATTTCTGGCGGAACTGGAGCGCGAATTCCGCGGCCCAGATCAGGTTTTCCGGGCTTTCCCCGTTGATGTGCAGAATGGGCGCTTCCAGCATCTGGGCCACGTCCGTGGCGTAATGGGAGGAGCGGGCTTCATCCGGGCTGGTGGTGAAGCCGATCTGGTTGTTGATGATCAGGTGGATGGAACCGCCGGTCCGGTAGCCTTTCAGCTGGGAGAGGTTGAGCACTTCCGCCACCAGCCCCTGTCCGGCGAAGGCGGCGTCCCCGTGGAGAATGAGCGGGAGCACATGTTTTCTTTCCATGTCATCCAGGCTGTGCTGCCTGGCCCTGGCGCGGCCTTCCACTACGGGGTAGACGGCTTCCAGGTGGCTGGGATTGGAGGAGAGGTTGATGTGCAGGGGTACGCCGTCCACGTGGCGCGTGGCGGCATAGCCCAGGTGGTATTTCACGTCGCTGCGGCCGATGGGGGATTCCGGAAGGTAGTCCGGCGTGAATTCGTAAAAGATGGTTTTCAGCGGCTTGTGGAGGATGTTTGCCAGCACGTTGAGCCTGCCCCGGTGGGCCATGCCCATTTCCACGTGGGAGATGGCTGCCGCAGGACAGCGTTTGACCAGGGCGTCCAGCAGGACAATGGCGCCTTCCCCCCCTTCCAGGGAGAAGCGTTTTTCCCCGATAAAGCGCTTGCCCAGGAATTCCTCGAACAGTTCCGCCTTGCAGAGGTGGATGAAGGCGTCCCGGCGGGTTTCCGGGCCGTAGTCCACGCCGTCCGCCCGGCGGTCTATTTTTTCCTCAATCCAGGAGCGGATTTCCAGGTTGTCAATGTGCTGGTATTCAAATCCGATGGCCCCGCAATAGGTGTTCCGGAGGTGGGCGATGATTTCCCGGAGGGTGAAGATGCGCCCTTTCTGGAAGGTGCCGATGTTGATGGGCTGGTCCATGTCTTCCGGGCGGAAGCCCAGTTCTTCCGGACGTACGGGAACGGTCGCTTCCTCCGGAGAGTCCAGCGGGTTGAAGCGGGCGCATTTGTGCCCCATGACCCGGTATGCCCGGATGAGCTGGTTGACGCGCCCGCGGCCTTCCGCGCTTTCCGGCGGAACCGTGTACGGGGAGGCGTCCGCAGCGTTTTCCTCTTCCCGCGGAGCGCCGCCGCTGCCCAGTTCGTATCCCTCAAAGTAGGCCGCCCAAAGGGGATCTACGGACAGCGGATCGTTTTTCCATGTTTCATGGAGCGCCGTGATTTCCTCAGGCGTGAGTCTGGAGAAGATGGAGGCGTTCATGCGGGAAGGATGGACGGAATGGGGAACAGTGGTTTATTCGCTGGTTGTCGTCCGCTTTCTGAAGGCGGAATTTCCAACCATTAATAGCTGTGCTCGTTGAGCTGCACCTTGCCGCGGAAGACCCAGTAGATGGCCGCGGAGTAGGCGAGGACGATCGGAACGCCGATGAGGGCGATGTAAGTCATCACCATCAGGCTTTCCCGGGTGGAGGAACCGTTGACGAGGGTAAGGGAGTGCTCCGGATTGGGCATGGAGTAGAGCAGGTTGGGGAACATGGAGGCCCCGAACATGGCCATCATGCACCCCATCGTGGAGCAGGAGGCGATGAAGGCCCAGCCCGACCGGTTTTTGCTCATGAATATCCAGATGGCCGCAATGGAAACAGCAGCCAGTGCGGCGATGCCGTAGATCCAGGGAGAGTGTTCCAATGCCGCCGCCACGTGCGGCACATACAGGAGCGTGGCCGCGCCGTGAATGATGATCAGGATGGTGAAGATGATGATGCAGGGCTTGAGGAGCCTTTTGATTTGCTGCTGGAGGTTGCCCTGCGTTTTCATCATCAGGAAGATGCCGCCGTGCATGGCGAAGAGGGCCACCGTCGTGAGGCCCAGCAGGACGGCGTAGGGGTTCAGCAGGCTCAGGAAAGTTCCTGTGAAGTTGCCCTGCCCGTCCAGCGGGATGCCCCTGGTGACGTTGCCCATGGCCACCCCGATGAGCAGGGCCGCCAGGAGGCTGCTGACGGAGAAGGTGATGTCCCAGCCCTTGCGCCACCACTGCATGGGCTGCTTGCTCCGGAATTCGATGGAGACGGCCCGGAAGATGAGGGTGAGCAGCAGGAGCATGAAGGCCAGGTAAAATCCGGAGAAGACGGAGGCGTACACGTACGGGAAGGCGGCGAAGAGGGCGCCCCCGCCCGTGATGAGCCAGACTTCATTACCGTCCCATACAGGGCCTACGGCATTGAGCATCAGTCTTCTGTTTTCATCTCCCTTGATAAAGAACTGGAGGGTGCCGGTTCCCAGGTCAAAGCCGTCCAGAACGGCGTAGCCGGAGAAGAGTACGCCGACGAGGATGAACCAGATGATTTGCAGGTCTGCGAGAGTGAGGTTGTCCAACATGGTTTTAAGTGGGGGGGATGGGGATTAGTCTTTGACAAAGGGTACCTGAAGCTTGCCTTCACCCGTGCCGTCGTCTTCCTTCGCTTCCTGGTCGGGGCCCTTGTGGATTTTATGGGTGATTTGGTAGAGGAAGAGGGCCAGGAGCAGGGTATAGATGACGAAGAACATGCCCAGCGAGGAGAGTGCCTCCGCCGCGGTGAGGGTGGGGGAGACGGCGTGCTCCGTCCTCAGGATGCCGTACACGATCCAGGGCTGGCGGCCCATTTCCGCCACGGCCCAGCCTACCTGGTTGGCAATCTGCGGCCCCAATACGGAGAAGACGAAGCACCAGAGCAGCCATCGTTTTTCAAAGAGCCAGCCGCGTTTCCACGCCCAGAGGCCCAGCAGGAACAGGGCGCCCAGCGCACAGCCGATGAGGATCATGAGGTGGAAGGAGTAGAAGACGGGCAGGATGGGGGGACGTTCGTCCTGCGGAATGGCGTTCATGCCGGTGATGGGGGTATCCAGGTCATGATGAGTCAGGAAAGTGAGCATGTACGGGATGGAGATGCCCGTCACTTCATGGGTGGACGGGTTCATCCAGCCGACGAGGTGGAGCGACTGCGGAGCCCCCGATTCCATCACGCCTTCCATGGCGGCGAATTTGGCGGGCTGGTGGACGGAGACTTCACGTGCGCTGGAGTCGCCCGTGATGCCCATGCCGACCACGCCTATCAGGCCGATGACCAGCGCCACCTTGAAGCTTTTCTTGGCGCCGCCCGTAAAGCGTTTTTTCAGGATGTACCAGGCGGAGACGCTGAGCACCAGCGTGGCTCCCGCCAGCCAGCACCCCGCCAGGGCGTGCGTCAGGCGGTCCACCGTGGACGGGTTGAAGACCACGTCATAGAAGCTGGTGATGTGCGCCTGGATTTTTCCGTTTACTTCCACCAGTTTGTAGCCGGCGGGCGTCTGCATCCAGGAGTTCGCCACAATGATCCAGATGGCGCTGAAATGGGCGCCCAGGGCCACCATGCAGGCGGAGAAGAAGTGCATTTTGGGCCCCACCTTGTCCCAGCCGAAGAGCAGGATGGCCAGGAAGCCGGATTCCAGGAAGAAGGCGAAGATGCCTTCCGCCGCCAGGGGGCTGCCGAAGATGTCGCCTACGCAACGGGAGTAGTCCGCCCAGTTGGTGCCGAACTGGAATTCCATCACGATGCCGGAGGCCACGCCCAGCGCGAAGATGATGCCGAATATCTTGGTCCAGAATTTGGCCTGCTTGTGGTAGAGCTCGTTTTTTGTTTTCAGCCAGAGGCCTTCCAGTGCCACCAGTACCACCCCCAGGCCGATGGTCATCGGCGGGAAGATGTAGTGGAACATGATGGTGACGGCAAACTGAAGACGGGATAATAAGACCGGATCGTCCATGATTGATTGGGGATGAGTGGTTGTTTATGGAACAAGATGCCGGCAGCCAAATTCCGGAACCTTTATGTTTTATACATCCCGGAGAGGGCTTTGTTCAATTATTTTCCTTCCGCTCTCACAACTTTTTTAGATTTTCTCTAAAAAACAAGGGCTTAAAGGCGGATGAACGCTTCCGTGCCTTCTTCCGTCAAGTCAAAAAGGGTCAGCATGTCCTGCGGGGAAAGGCGAATGCAGCCGTGGGAGTCCGGTGTTCCGAGGCTGTCCGTCCGGTTGGTGCCGTGGATATAGATGTAGCGCTCCTGCGTATTGGCGTTTCCGGGGTCCAGGCCGTCCAGCCACAGGATGCGCGTCAGGATGAAGTCAGAATGTTCATTCATTCCCTCCGGGATGGCGGCCGGGTAGCAGCCAACCGGGAGCCGAGAGACGAAGATGGTGTCCTCAGGCAGTCCCGCTCCGATTTTTTTGCAGATGCGGAAGCGGCCCAGGGGCGTTTTTCCTGATCCCTGCTGACTGCCCGTGCCGGCTTTCCCGCTGGAAACAGGGCAGGAAAACAGGATTGTTCCGGCGGATTCCAGGGTCAGCTTCTGCCGGGAAAGATTAATGTGCAGCACTGCGGGAGGAGACATGCCGGGAAAAGAAAAAAGAGAAAAGGAGAACGGGAATGGGAATGGGATTAGGCTTCCTGCTCCATGCGGGCGATGATGGCGCGAATGGCGTCCGTGAGCTGCCGCGCCACGTTGTTGTAGGCGGCCTGCCCGCATCCGATGGGGTCACTGATGTTCCTGTTGTCCGTGTAGCAGGTGACCAGCCTGATCTTGTCCGCGTGTTCGGGAAAGTTGGCCAGCATGGCGGCCAGATGGCTTTCCGTCATCGTGTAGATGTCCGTGGCTTCTTCCACCAGTTCCAGCGTGACGGCGCGGCTTGCATGGCCGGAGAGGTCCACTTCGTGGTCGTTCAGGACATGGAGCGTTTCCGGGCTTGCTCCCTGTCCGTTCCAGGCGGCGGTGCCTGCGGACCCCGCCAGCCATTCCGGATGGCCGGCGGAAAGCTTCAGGAAGAGGCCTTCGGCCATGGGACTGCGGCACGTGTTTCCGGTGCAGACGAAGAGGATTTTTTTACGCTGGTTCATGAATCAGACTGTTTTTTGGGGTGGTGCGGGATGGGAACCTCATTGGGTTCCTGATACAGGTTGTCCGGGGGAAGGACGCTGCCGGCTCCGTTTCCGTTTTCCGGAAGGGCGGAGGGAGGCGGGTCTTCCCCGTCATCTTCTTCCGCTTCATGTGAAGGAGGGGAAAACCAGGGAATCAGGCTGCCGGCCAGGGCCACGCACAACACGCCGGTGACGGGAGTCATGACGGGGAACCAGACTCCGTGTACGGAGAAAAGGTACCAGGCGAGGACGGGAGCGGACAGGATGCAGAAGGCCCACAGGAGCCAGCGACCCCGTTTCCGGAAGCGGAGGGCCCACGTAGCCAGCAGCAGTACGTCCAGCACAATGACCCATTGCACCCAGGCGGGAGCCACCGGAATCAGCATGGCCGGGGCCGGGGCCAGGGCTCCCATGATGCTGCGGATGGTTTTCGCCGTCAGGAGCGCCTGGGCGTCGGGAGCCTCGGAAGGCGTGAAGGGTTCGGAAACGATGACGGCGTCCGCGGAGGAGAGGAGTTTTCTGACGGCGCTCATATCCGGGGGACGGAGGCCGGACATAACGGGAACGATGACTTCCTGCGTGTCCAGCAGCGTGGGACCGCTGTTTTCCGCCAGCGGGATGCGGCCATATTCATCCAGCGGAATGGAACGGCTGTTGCCGAGGAGGAGGGTATCGCCGGGGATGAGCCTGACGTCTTCCGGGTCCAGGTCCAGCGCATTCAGCGCGGCGACGAGGGGAAGGGTGGGGATGATGTCTTCTCCCCAGCGGACAAAGAGAGGGAACGATTTGCCGCTTTCCTGGCTTGCGGAGAACAGGTCGCTGTTTTCCACGACCGTTCCCAGCGTGCCGGCTTCCGTGGTTATCTGGGGTTCTTCCCCCACCAGCCTGTCCGCACGGGGGAATTGGTCCGTTTTTCCGATGATGTTACCGGGAGGGATGGCCAAATGCTTCCAGCCGGACGGCAGGGACGCCCTGCGGGATGATTCGCTCATCTGACGCCCCAGCGCCTTGTGGCGGAAGCGGTCCAGTTCATATCCCACGGCGGATTTGACGATGTTGTCGGGTTCCTCTTCCCAGGCCATGGGGGCAATGGCGTAAACGTTTCTGGCGCCCTGTTCGTACAGGTGGCGGAACAGAACCGTATAGTCCATCGGGTTGGGCGGATAGGTGGGGAAACTGTTCAGGGCGGATTCCCGATGCAGGGAGACGACGGGGAGAGGGGCCGTCTGTCCCTTGTTGAAAAACTCGTAAGGCTGGAGAACAATGTCGCTTTCGGAATTCAGCCCCTCCGTCCTTACGGTGTGGTATTCCTTTTGCAGGGCGCGGACGGCGGCCTGTTCATAAAAAAAGACGGTGGGGGGAATGAGCAGGTAGCCGAATATCCAGCCCAGCCCCAGCGAGAGCTGGAAGAGGGACAGAATAAGCAGGAATTTGGGTTTAAGAGTCATCAGGGCGGCCAAATAGTTATTCTAGCATGCCTGCCAGCGGCTCGGCAAGCATGGAACCGGGGAGAAGACGGCGCAGATGCGCCAGTCCCGCAGGGATTTGTTTCAGATACCAGGTTTTCCCTTTGTTGTGGCCGATGTTGGCGTACGCGCCCAGCATCTGCATGAGCCGCTGCAGGGCGCACGCGCAGAAGATGTCGCGGTCCAGGGCGCGCCCGGTGAGGTGCTCCCATTCCCGGAGGAGTTCGTCCGTCTGCTCCGCTTCCAGATGCGCGTAGCCGTCAAATACCAGGGAAGCCAGGTCATACTCCGGGCGGCCGCCGCGCATGCCCTGGAAGTCGATCAGCCAGGTTTTTCCCGCATGGATGTGCACGTTCTGGGACTGGCTGTCCCGGTGAACGGGGCAGAGCGGCAGCCCGGCCAGGAATTGCGCCATTTTCCGCAGCGCGGGATGGTTCAGGAAGCCGTCCGCGGACAGGCCCAGGTGCGTGCCCAGCAGATGTTCCGCAAAGTATTCCTGCTCCCAGCGGTACAGGGATTCGTCAAAGGAGGGCTGAAAGGAGAAGTTTTCCGGAAACGGGCATTCGTGTAGCAGGCGGAGCTGTTCCATGGCCCGGATGTAGCGGGAACGGAGTTTTTCCCAGGATTCGCTTCTGAAAGACAGGAGGTTGTCGTTCCCCAAGTCTTCCGCCAGGGCCGCTCCGCAGCCGGGAGCGAGGGGTTCGTAGTCATAGACCTCCGGCACATTGACGCCGTTGGCGCGCAAATGGCGGTCCGTGGGGATGAAGGAGTCGTTGTCCGCGCGGTCGTCGCCCCAGAGGATGCCGATGCAGGTCCGGTCCCCAAGACCGATGCGCACGATGGTGCGGCCGGATGCGCCGAGGGCAATCGTCCGGAAGTCCTCTTCCCGGGGCGTGACGTGAAAGGTCCGTTGAACCAGGCGGGAGAGTTCTTTCATGGGGGGGAATGCAGGAAGCCGCTAAAAGCGCGGCGGATGGCATGGAGCGGGAGCCGGGTTCCATCCGCCGTGCAGGCGGGAAGTGGCGGGGTCAGGCGGGGAACTGGTGGTTTTCTCCGTAGCCGTAGTTTTCCACGACGTAGTCCACGTCCTTGTCTCCGCGGCCGGAACAGTTGACCAGAATGGCTCTTCCTGGGTTTTCCTGAGCCCATTTCATGGCATACGCAATGGCATGGGAGCTTTCCAGGGCCGGGATGATTCCCTCATAACGGGAAAGCTTGAAGAAGGCGTCCACGGCTTCCTCGTCCGTAGCGGTTACGTAATTCACGCGGCCGATGTCGTGCAGGTAGGCGTGTTCCGGCCCCACGGAGGGGTAGTCCAGCCCGCTGGCCACGGAATGGACCGGGCCGGGGTTGCCGTCTTCATCCTGGAGCATGATGCTCTCGAAACCGTGCAGGACGCCCTTGGTTCCATAGGTGATGGAGGCGGAATGGTCTCCGAGCCTGGGGCCCTTGCCGAGCGGCTCCACGCCGTAAATGTCCAGCGGGTCGCCCAGGAAGGCAGTGAACATGCCCATGGAATTGCTGCCGCCGCCCACACAGGCGCACACGGCGTCCGGAAGCAGTCCGGTCATTTCCAGGAATTGTTCCCGGGCTTCCACGCCGATGCACATCTGGAAGTCGCGCACCATTTGGGGGAAGGGGTGGGGGCCTACCACGGACCCGATGCAGTAAATGGAGTCCTTGTAGCTGTTCAGGTAGGAATCAAAGGCGGAGTCCACGGCTTCCTTCAGGCTCTGGAGCCCGTGGGTGACGGGGACGACCTTGGCGCCCAGAATTTTCATGCGCGTGACGTTGGGCGCCTGCTTGGCGATGTCCACCGCCCCCATATGAATCTCGCATTCCAGGCCGAAGAAGGCGGCCGCTGTCGCCAGCGCCACGCCGTGCTGGCCCGCGCCGGTTTCCGCAATGATGCGTTTCTTGCCCATGTATTTGGCGAGAAGGCCTTCCCCCATGCAATGGTTGAGCTTGTGCGCGCCCGTGTGGTTCAGATCTTCCCGCTTCAGGTAAATCTGGGAGGTGCCCAGGTGGCGGGACAGGCGTTCGCAGTGGTAAACGGGGGTGGGACGCCCCTGGAACTGCTTGCGGATGCGGCGCAGTTCGTTGATAAACTGGGCGGAATGGGCGATGGTCTGGTAAGCCTCCGTGATTTCTTCAAAGGCGGGGACGAGTTCGTCCGGTAGATATACGCCGCCGTATTCGCCGAAGCGACCCCGGGCATCCGGAAAATTGCGCAGATAAGTATGGAGATCCATGGTGTGTTTCATTCGTGACTGCCAGTATTTAGCACGATGACCCGGCCCAGGCAAAAACAATCTCCACCGGAAGCCCGATTTAAGATCCGGAAAGCGGTCGTGAAAAGCGTTCCGGCAGGCAGGAACGGGCGCGAGGAAGAAACTCCTCCTTCAACGTCCTCCCCGCATGGCTGGCAGGGAGGGGGAAAGAAAACGGGCCTGCGCCGGTTTTCAGCCCAGGCGGCGTCTTTTGATGGACTTGCCGGTGTCCGCGATGGCTTGGCGCGCCTCATGGTCCGTACCGGCCATCAGGGCGGCCAGGTCCCGGACGATGTTCTGGCGCATGCGGTCCACCAGTTCCCGCCCTTCCTGAGTGATGGCGACCATGATCTTGCGTCTGTCCTTGGCCGCGCTCATGCGGGTCAGGTAGCCCATTTCCTGGAGTTTGTCCACCATGCCGGTCGCCGCCGCCGTGGAATGGCCCATCTTCTGCGCGATGCTGGACATGCTCAGGAAGTCCTCGCTGGCCAGATAGGTCAGCAGGAAAAACTGAGGGTAGGAAACCTTGCCTTCATTCAGTTCCGGAGAAAGGTTGAGAATGCAGGAACGCTGGGTGAGCAGGACGAAGTCCGCCAGCTTGTTTGCTTCTTCAGAAATGGAGTTCATCGACGTTGTGAATGTTTGGGGTAAGTTTGGTGCTGTGTTCGCGTCCGGAAGCTGTCCGGCGGTTCGGCAAACCTACCTCCCGCATCTTTCCGGAGCAAGTCAAAAAGATAAATTTTTATTAAAATTTTACATTTGCGGATAGTACGCTTTTTGGTGGTAACTTTTATACAATATGTTGAATGTGAATAGAATGATATTATTTTGATGATACAATGTGAATAACATGTAAAAAAGCTACGTAACCTGCTGAGAAAATAAATCATTTCCGTGTCCGGCATTTATAGCTGTCAAAAATGCCGGAAAAAGATGGATGCAGGATGACAAGGCCCTGCCGGATGAGGATGGCGGAAACGGGAAAAAGGCTGGAATTTGCCACTTCAAACGGAAAGTTTTATGCCGGAGCGGAGGCGCTTCAAGGGGATGGAAAACGGTGGATTTGCGGTGCCCGGCCCGTTCCGGAAGAGTTGGAATGCCTTCTCCGTGGAGGAGGCTTTTTTCTTTAAAACATCCTTATGGAAAATGCCGCTAAAGTGCTGTCTGCCAGGAAATGGCTCCGCCGGTGCGGAGTTTCCGCGCAGGAGGGGTAAACGGGGGTTGAAGCCTGTGGAAAGGCGTCAGTTCAGTGTCATGTCCGGAGACGGTACAGGCGAGGGGCTGGGTGGGCAGGCCCACGTGCAGAGAGGCATTTTTCTCCGGGTTTTTCCTTCAATTCAGGGATATCCGGGCGGACGGGGAGCTTTCCTTCCTGTTACTGCCTTCTGGTGGCAAATGCTTCTCCGCCGACCAGCCAGTTCTTTCCATCCGGGGTATGGATGTTTTTCCAATGGAACGTATGATCCGTGATGTCGGAAAAAATCCATTTCATGTTCTTTTGCGTGATTTCGGTCAGGACGATCTGGCCGTTCTCCTTTTTAGCTTCAAGTTGTACGGTTTCCCCGGCGGTTCCGTAAAAGATGTCCCACGCGCGTTTTCCGGGGTGGTAAATCCTGATGGTTGTTCCGTAGGCCGCATCCGGCCACGTTTTCGTCTTCCTGGCCTGGCGGGAAGGGCAGATAAAGATGTCCTGAATGGCCGTGCCTTCCAGAACCCAGGAGAAAATCCATTCCCCCGGAACATGGCGTTCCTGTTCCGTGCCATGGCCGTCAATCCATTCCATGTCCCAGGTTCCCACCAACGGACCGAACCAGTTGTCTTCCTCCGGAATGGAGGGGTGTTTGCCCTGGCTCGTCAATGCTTTTTCAAATTCTTTCATGTGTTTGTGGAGAGAGGGAGTGTATTTTGCCTTCCCGTGGAGAAGAAACGGAGACGGGGACGTTGATTAGCCGGGCAATTCCGGGGAAAGGCGTTCTACCCGTACCGCCGCAGGAGGCGATTGATGATTGAGCCGGAAGTCCGGAATCCGGGAACAAATCTCGGTCCATGAAAAACGGGAATGCTGGCAGTAGGGAATATCGTGGGTAGTAAAACGGCTTTTTTCAAACGGGCTGTACCGGGGAAGGAGAGTCTATCCCTCCGGCGGGGAGAGAGGAAGGCCCTTCTCCGGGACACGGTTTTTCATGAAACAGGGCCGGAGAATGGCCGGAAAGCCGCTTGTTATGCGTTAATTGGCGGGGGGAGGGGTAAAGACGCGGGAACCCAGGTCCTTGTCCAGGAGGAGCATTCCCTGGCCTTCTCCCTTGATCAGGCGGAGCTTGCTGATGATGTCCTTGACGGTTTCCTCTTCCTCCACCTGCTCGCTGACGAACCAATGCAGGAAAATGTCCGTGGCGAAGTCCTTTTCCTCCTTGGCCAGGCGCACCAGCTCATTGATGCGGCGGGTAACTTCCTGCTCATGCGCAAGCGTGGCTTCGAACACTTCCAGTACATTGGCCCATTCTGCCGCGGGAGCGTCAATGGGAAGCATGACTACCTGGCCGCCACGGGCTAGCAGAAAATCATAAAGCTTCAGGGCGTGGGCGGTTTCCTCCTGGTACTGGATGCGCATCCAGTGGGCGAACCCCGTGAGTCCGGCGTCCTGCATGTAGGCGGACATGCCGAGGTAAAGGTTGGCGGAATACATTTCCCATTTGATTTGCTCATTCAGAGCGGTTGCCATTGTTGTACTGATCATAGTAAAAATCCTGTTGATTTCCTTTTCCTTCTACAAAACAAAGCCCGCAGGATCAAGATAATCCTGCGGGCTGTATGACGGGAAATTCGGGAAAAATCCGCTAAATCAGGCTTCTACGGGAACGGCTTCCGGAGTTTTTTCCGCGGGGGCTTCTTCCGTTTCCAGGGATATGGTTACAGCTTCCTCCGCCTTTGCGGCAGATGCGTCCGCTGCGGATTCCTGCCCGGAGGCCGGAGTATCGGAGGGCTGTACGGCTTCTTCTTCCTGCGGAGAGGGCTGTGAAGCACCTTCCTTGACGGCAGCGGCCGCCTTGTTCCTGCCTTTGGCGGGTTTCGCTTCCTTTTTAGGCTGGGACTGGGCCGGTGCGGGAGCCGTTTTCGGCTGGCTTACGGTGTTGTTGGAGAAAACCAGGATATAGCCTTGTTCGCAAAGCCATAGCAGGTCGCGGACCAGAAGCTGCTGCTTTTCCTTGGCCCGGGCGGTTTCCTCTTCCGTCACTCCTTCATGGTCCGGAATGGGAGAAAGCTCCCTGAGCATGACGTCCACTCCCTTGCCGGGATGTTCCTTTGCCCAGTTTACGATGGACATCAGGGAGTCGGAAAGAATAGTGTTTTCCGTCATGGCCTTGGGACGTGCCGGTCCCGTATAGTGGTTGCCCTGCCATTTGAAGATAGGCATGTGATGGCGGGCCAGCCCGTGGCAGAGGTTCGGAATCAGCATGCTGGGATGGCGCCGGGTGGTACTGGAAAGTTGGATCAGATGCGCCCACAGGCCGGGGGAAAGATGGGTCTTTTTCACCGCGCCGTTTACGAACACCTTGTCCGTAACGTCGTAGCATTCTTCAAAATGGTTGGCGTCAAAATCCTGTTCCACGGAGGCCGGAGTTTCCAGAAGGGTTTCCGGAGCTCCTTCCCGGAGGGGTTTCCAGGCCGTGCGTTTGGAAACGGAGGCCTGCCAGGCTTCCACGGTTTCTTCATTCTTGTCCGTGACGATCTTGGAACGGAAAACCTCGAAAGGCATGTCCGAAAACTTGGTGCGGTGTAGATTCATCAGGGCGGACTGGTAGCCGTGCCAGTTCACCGGGCCTATCAGTTCATTGTTCAGGGAACACTTGGCAATCGCCTTGAAATCTCCCTTGGGGGCTTCCACTTCCTGTTCCACGGACTCGTAATACCGGGGCAGCCATTCGGCGTTCCAAAGATGCTTGACGGCTTCCTGGCGGGAAATAAAGCAGGCTCCGTCGCCATGCTTGCAGTGGTACAGGTCCGGACCGTTCTCCTGCTTCATGAACACCAGGTCATAACGGTCGAACGCGCCCATGACCACCTTGGCCAGGTCCATCAGGGAAATGGTGCGGCGGTGCTTCTGCACCTCCTGGGAAAGCGCGGCCAGGCCGGAGTCCACGGGGCGCAGCTCCACGCGCAGCCCTTCCGCCGGTTCCGCCTGCGGCGCCCGCGCGGGACGTTCATAGCGGTCTCCATCGCGGTGCCCGCGGAAAGGCCCGCGGCTGCGGTCGTCCCGGTTAAACCTTTTTTCTCCCTGTCCGTCAAAACGGCGCTCCCCTCTGGGGCGGCGGTCGTCACGGTTGTCGCGGCGCGGCCGGCGGTCACCCTGACGATCCCTGTCACGGTAGGCCGGCGAGGAACCGGAGTATTCCTTCCGGGCTCCGGCTCTTGCCCATGCCGGACCAAATTGGAAGTCGGCCAGGCCGGAAAGATCCGGCAGTTGCTGCTTGGAGTCTGTGGAGGGAGTTTCTTCGGTCATGATGTACGGGTTGTTTCAATAGCAACTAAATGAGGTATATGGCAATCATTTTACGTGCAAACGGCCTTAAAAACGTTCAAAATGTCATGAAATGCGGCGGGAAATGCTCGTCATCCGCCGCATTTCCTCATCCAACCTTCGTTAAAAAATTCTATTTTATGGATAAAATACGTCAACGACTTTCCGAACTCGGCTACTCCGTTTATGATGCTCCGGCCCCGGTAGGCTCCTACGTCCAATGCGTGCGCACGGGCAATCTGCTTCATCTTTCCGGCGGCATCTCCGTGAATGGAGAGGACAAATATTTTGGCAAGGTGGGGCAGGACCTCACGGTGGAGGAAGGGCAGGCCGCGGCGCGGGCAGCCATCCTCAACCGCCTGGCCGTCATCGTACAGGCGGTGGGTTCCCTGGAAAAGGTTTCCCGCATCGTGGCTGTCAACGGCTTTGTCAATGCAGGGCCGGAATTCTATGATCATCCCAAGGTGCTCAATGGCGCCTCCGACCTGCTGGTGGAAGCCTTCGGGGAAATCGGCCGCCACAGCCGAACCGCCGTCGGCGTGTCCGCCCTGCCGCTCAACGTAGCGGTGGAAATCAGCATGGTTGTGGAAGTCCGCGACTAGGCCATTGACGGGCCTGAAGGGATTCGGACTTGAATCCCCACGGCATTCCTGTAAAGTGCCGTCCGGTCAATGCCCTCGTGGCGGAATGGTAGACGCTGCAGACTTAAAATCTGTTGATCGCAAGATCGTACCGGTTCGAGTCCGGTCGGGGGTACTTCGCTAAACAGCAATAAATTACATAGATAAAAGGCTCGCTTCTGGCGGGCCTTTTTCGTCTCTCAGAATGCAGGTGGCACTGGTTTTTTGATAATTTGGTACAAGGAAGGCTGCTATCAAATGAGCGGCCTGTGGAATGGTGAGGGGCTGATACCTTGTTTCCGGGCAATCTCTTGTTCACATAATGCTTGTCTGTTGCCATTCTTCACATTATATCACTACTTTATGAAGTGGCTGCCGTTTTTTTTTCTGGGTTCCTGTATTGCTTTTGGTGAAGAGATCAGGGGAGTTGTGATTAATGTTATTGACGGTGATACCATTGTTGTTTTGGAGAAAACGCCGGAAGAAAAGATTGTTCATAAAGTTCGTCTTGAAGGAATCGACGCGCCGGAGAGGGGGCAGGACGGTTATGATGGAGCGAAACACTATTTGGAAAAGCTGATCTGGGGGGAGACTGTTACCGTGCGGTATATCGGGCGTGACAGGTATGGCCGCATTTTGGGATTGGTGGTGTATGGGACTGCTTCCGTGGATGAGGAAATGGTGCGGGAAGGATGGGCCTGGCGTTACAAGCATTCAACCAGCCGGAAACTTGCCTCCCATGAATCGGAAGCCAGAGCCGGCAAAAAAGGGTTGTGGTCGGAACCGAGTCCGATTCCGCCCTGGGAATGGAAAGCTGAGAAGAGAAAAGAGGATGGTACTAAAAAGAGAGATAAGTAAGATTTACTGCTGAATCGGCCAGACGAGAGAAATAAGAAGCCCCGGATAAAGGCTCGCTTTTGGCGGGCCTATTTTCATTTTCAGGAGTGAGGAATTGTTGGTCGTGCCTCTATTTTGGGGAAGCAAGGTTTTCCGAACCAATGGTGCAAGGCGCCCGTTTCAGTCAAGCGCAGGAATGCTTCATAAAAGACTGGCAGGTTGAGTGAGGGTGGTTTTCTCCCTCTGGAGATGATGGCGGAATTAGAGGTGTGCTTGAGGTGGTGTTCTGGAAGGTATTGATTCAAAAACGCCTGCTGGATAGCTTTTATAAATGAATTAGAAAAGAATATTTTTCCATATTTTTGAGAGAAGGAATAGTTACTGCGACTTTCAGCAGAAGCTTTCTGTTCTCAACGTGGCAGGCGGGATGATATTTCTCCTGATCACGTACAGATTTGGGAAGAAGTGGTATCGATTATTGCCGTTTTTACCCAGCGCATAAAGAATTATTGTCTTGGGCCGGGAAAAACGGGTAATGGCGGATACCTTTGCTTCGGAAGAGAAAACTTCCATAGGGAACCGCTTCGTCAGTTGTCTTGGACGCCGAGTCAACCGAGCATAGTTGGATATTTTCGACTGCCGGCTGTCCGGAGCCCCCCATTAAAACTGAAAATGAAAGCGTTTTACAACGCTTGCAACCAACAAAAATAATCATGGATAAAATTACCACTATTAACGGAATTCTCATGGCTACGCAGAATGATTTCAATGAGCATGTTGAGGATGCAACCGTTCACGTAACGGAAGAAGAACGTACGGCATGGAATGCCAAGGCGGACGCTTCCGCTTTAGCTTCTCATGAAGAGAATGCGGCCATTCATGTTTCCCGGGAGGAAAACGACACGCGTTACGGGCAGCTGAACGCGGAAAATACATGGACGCAGCCCCAGACTTGCAATGCAGTGGTTAATGCAAAGGGAGGCATATGTGTTCCGGTGCCTTCCAGCGCTCAAGAGGCTTTGAACTATGATAGCTGGTTATTCTTCAGGGCTGCGAATGAGTGGCCTTTGGTATGTAATAGCGGTATAGCAGCCATACCCGCATGGTGCGAAATCATTCATCGGTGGCAGGCCGGCAATATAGGCTGCCGCACGGCCAATGCGTCCCTCCAGTACGGAGCTATTATCTCAGATAACTGGCACCATCTGGTCTTTACTTTCACGCCGGCGCCAGGCCTTTCATTACTTCTTGGAAAGACCCATGCGTGGCAATTTTCTGGATTTATTGGAGATTATGGCTCTATGGAAGAATGGGCTGGCGCCGTATCCTGGTACTTGAGCAATGCTGATCGCGTTTCCCTGATGCTTGGTTCAACTTCTCATGGATATGGTTCGGAAAATAATTCAAATTCAGAATGTTATAATCATTCTATACACTGGGCTACCAGTAATATGACTTCTTACAGATATCCGTACACGAATTCCATTAACAAGAATAATGCGAGAGACTCATTGCCTGCATACCAGATAACCACCTATGGGAAGGAATATCTGGGATCTTCCTCTTCATGTCTGGTACGGGGCACGCACTATGGAGCGCCTGTTGATCAAATTGAGTATGTATGGGCACTGGTACCGTCCCTAAGCCGGATCGCCGTAGCGATGGCTCCTCGCAGCAGCCAGGATTACAGGGATACCATGAACAGGTGGGAGTTGTGGATTAACGGCAATTATGTAATGCCCATGACGGCGGAATTTTACGGTCTTGGACACACCTGTGCGATTAGCACGGCTGTCAAGGCTCACGAGGTAACGGCTACCCGGCAACTCGGACTCAGGATGTCCGGCATGCGGGTGGATAACCGCAATAAACTGGGAGGGAAATCGGCCATTGAAATTTTAAGCCAAGTGGTCATGTCCGGAGTGACTCCCAAGCCGATTCCTGTAGTGGAAGCCAGTACGCTGGATGTACCTGCTGCCGGAGGGGATGTGATATTGACCGTCTCTTCTGTTCTTGCAGAAGATATCTATATTCTTAATGACACCATGTGCGGACATGATCCTGCCGCTGTATGGTGCCGTCAATCCACGGAACAGGTGCCGGGAGGGAGTGGGGAGGTGACGTTGACGCTCGCAGCCAATGCGACCGGGGAAGGCCGGGAAGTATGGGCCTTCATCAGCCATCATTATGGGCAGGCTTCCGTCGTCAAGATCAACCAGACAGCTTGAGGGGACTGACCAAATCAGAAACAACGTTCTCCAGATCAATTCCCGGTAGAAGAAAAATTTCCGGCACCCTTTTGTTTTCCGTCCGTTGAAAGTTGTTTCCCCGGCCTCGCATGGCTTCCGTTGTGATCCATGCGGGGCCGTTTTTATGGAATTGACCCCGTCAGCATGTTGCCCTACGATTGTCTGCAATTCAGGGGAGCCTTGGAAATGTCGTTTCCGGGCTTCCCCGGATTTCCAACACCAATCCTCTATGATCAAAAAGAATATTTTCCCTGCATGGGGAATCGCCTGCCTCGTGCTGTCGGCATTCTCTCCCCTGATGGCGCGCGCCCTTGACTCCTATGATGCCGCTTTGGACAAGGTAAAGGCCATGCAAGCCAAAGCCGATCCGGTCAAACAGAAGAACCGGACAAAAAATCTTGTGAATCTGAAGCTGCGGCTGGAAGCCCTGAAAAAAGGGCAGGATGTCAATGCCGGAGACGATATGACCTGGTCCGCCCTCGCCTGGGCAGCTTATGTAGGCGACAAGGAGATTTTCGACTACCTGCTTTCCAAGGGGGCGAATCCCAGAAGGACGGACCAGTACGGCATATCCGTGTTCATGAGGGCGGCGGAAGGAGGCAATATGGACATCGTCAAGTACCTGGTGGAGGAATGCAAATGCGACCCAAATGAGAAGGACCGGGAATACGGAATTACCGCCCTGATGCGTGCAACTACCTGCAGGCGTCATGGAGTTGTCAATTATCTGCTTGAGAAAAAGGCCAGTGTCCGGTTCAGAGACAAGGGCGGCCGGAATGTGCTGGCCTATGCCGCCGAGGGCAGGAATATGGATGATATGGAAATGCTGGTGGCCAGGGGCGCGGATTTGAATGTTACGGATAAGGAAGGCCGCACCCTGCTGATGCAGGCTTCGGAAAAAGGAAATCTGGAGATGGTGCGGTACCTGGTCGGGAAAGGGGCAAAGGTGAAAGCCAGGACAAAGTACGGAAAGACGGCGCTCATTTTTGCCGCGGAAGGCGGTTATCTGGATGTCGTGGGTTATCTGGTGGATCAGGGAGCGGATATCAAGGCCAGGAATAAATGGGGAGACTCCGTCCTGGATATCAAGACGGTGGATCCGGCGGTCAAAACTTATCTGCGTTCCAGGCTGAAAGCAAAATAGAAATTACTGTCTGTAAAGATGATCAACAGATTGGAAAAACTGGGCAGGGGGCTGTGGAAGAGGAAGAGAAAAATCCTGATTTTGATGCTGAAGACTGGATTGGCGGCGGTGGTTGCCGTGGGTGTGCTGGTAGCCGTCTCCGAATGGTATGCGGATTCCGCTTCCCGGGGCCGTCTGTTCGACCATCCCCGTGATGTCCCCGTCAGGGCCGCAGCCCTGGTGCTGGGGTGTTCACCTACGTTCATGGGCGGTCCCAACGGCTATTTTGACAACAGGATGGACACAGCGGCGGAACTTTGGAAGGAGGGGAAGGTGACTGCATTTGTCGTATCCGGAGACAATTCCTCCCATGACTATAATGAACCGGAAGCAATGAAGCAGGCCCTGGTGGAACGGGGCGTTCCGGAAGACCGGATTGTCTGCGATTTTGCCGGATTGAGGACGCTGGATTCCGTGGTACGGATGAAGGAGGTGTTTGGCGCCTCTCAAATGATCGTCGTTTCCCAGACCTTTCATAACAGGCGCGCCCTGGCGATTGCCCGGTACAATGGGATGGATGCCTATGCCGTGAATGCTCCGGACGTGCCCAACCGCCGTTCCCGGGTTAAAAGCTGGATCAGGGAACGCGGCGCCCGCATGTGGATGATGATGGATTTGTGGCTGTGGGGCAGGGAGCCTCGTTTTCTGGGAGATCCGGTCGCACTGCCGGAAGAGGATGGGGGAACTGTCCAAACGCCTCATAACTCTTGAAATGTCATGAGGCGTTTTTTGGGCAGTCCGTCAGACCGGCAGGAATGAACGGACCTTCTTTCAGCAGGAGTGATGTTTAATCAATAATCTCGGTTACGCGGGCCAGTCTGCCGCGGCCGCATGGAACGGTCCAGCGTTCCTGTGTGAACAATCCGTCATGTGCATGGAAAAGGAATATAAAGATTGGCAGCATCTGCGGGGAATGCTACCGTGCGCCCTATGAAGGAGGAAGATGATCTGGTTCGTGTAGCGCTGCCTCCGCGCTGGCTGGAGTGGGCCGTGGAAATCCAGTTTCTGGCCCAGGCGGGAATCACCTACACCAAAGACTCTTATGATCTGGAACGCTTCGAGCGACTGAGGGATATTGCTGCTGAAATCATGAGTGCCAGGTCCGGGCTGGATATGGATACGGTCCGCGGCCTGTTTTGCAATGAAACGGGATTTCAAACGCCCAAGATGGATACGCGGGCTGCCATTTTCAGGGACGGCAACATTCTTCTGGTCAGGGAAACGGAGTCCGGCCTGTGGTCCCTGCCGGGCGGCTGGGTGGATGTGAACCGGTCCGTGCGGGAAAATACGGCTAAGGAAGTGTGGGAGGAAGCGGGCCTGGAAGTGGAACCCGTCCGGCTGATAGCGCTTCATGACCGCAACAGGCATAATCCTCCCCCCTATGCCTACGGAGTCTGCAAAATCTTCGTTCTCTGTGAAGAACGGGGTGGAAGCTTCCGCTCCAATGTGGAAACGTCTGAAAGCCGCTGGTTCGGCAGGGAGGAACTGCCTCCCATGGCTCTGGAGAAAAATACGCCTGAACAGGTGCGGCTGTGCTTTGACGCCGCGGCGGATCCGCTCTGGAATCCTGTTTTTGATTAAAAGGGAAACGGCGGATTAGTACCGAACGGAAAATCCCGCTCAGGCCGTGGAGTGTGAACCTGCCTTGCTTTTTTCGGTATGGAACGCTGGGGCACCTGTGTTTGCGTGCAGGGGGCAATGTCGCCATTGGCGTTTCCTCTTGGGGAAAAGTTTGGAGACGGCAGGCTTCCGCGGCATGAATTCCAGTGTTCTCCCTCGAAGCCTTTCTGTGCCGTTTTACAACAGATGAGGATCAGTTTTTCCTTTCATGCGGAAGGAGGGGGGAATGGTATGGATGGTGAGAGAATGGTGGGGCCGATGTTTTTTTCACGTTCGGAGCCACAGTCCCGCTTCATCGGAACGCAGAAGAATTCCTCTTGAACGTGACACATTGGATGTAATTGTTGCGGAAAAGTATCAAAATCATGATAAAGCGTTCATTTCCATTGTTTTTATCGTTCAAATTGAAAGGTACTCAGTTAGGGACAAGGATGGATCGGAACCTTTTCATAGATAAACGGAGATAAATATGGATAAAATTACTACCATCAACGGAGTTCTCATGGCGACTCAGAATGATTTTACCGAGCACGTCGAGAATGCGAATATTCATATCATGGAAGAAGAGCGGACGGCATGGAATGCTAAAGCTGACGCCCATGAATTGGGCTCTAAACTGGATACCGATGTCTTCACTGCCCATGAATCCAATGCGGTGAAGCATGTTTCAACAGAAGAGAGAGAAAAATGGAACAGGGCGCCGGAAACCGACGCAGCCGGGAATATGGCTCTTGCCGGGAATCTGACCGCTGCGGGAGGTTCGTTTACGGAATCCGTCCATGCCGGCGCAGGAATAAACATTCCTGTCAGTCCTGTAGCCGATACGGATGCGGCCCGCAAACTGGATTTGTCCCGTCCCCTGTTTTTGCCGGATGGCAATAATAAGGATACCCTGGGCTGGAACCTGTTTGTCCGGAACGGACGCCCGACCACCTATTTCGGGCATTTGGTGAATTTGGATGACCCTGTGCTGATTCTACAGAACTGTGTTCAACAGGGAGACAATTTTGCGGGACACCTTCGGGGAGAGTATACCTACACCCTGGATTTGTGCGGTTACAGGATTGACCATCCCGACGGCTCCAGCCGCAATACGAGACCCGAGGGGGTGCATTGCCAGTGGGGAAGACTGTATAACGCGAATCCCGTGTCTGCCACAGCCAGGCCGGCCAACAGGTACGATACCGCTCTTGCGATAGCTGACAGCTGGAGGGATTACACAGGGGGAAGCCCGATGGTGTGGCCGATTTCCACCGGCGGGGACGGCAAGCAGAGGTTCGGGTTCGTGGCCGGATTCCGGAATAACCTGCTCAACGGGCGCAACCTTGATTATTTGTTCGCTGTTCTGCCCTCAGACTGGGTGAGGCTTATCCTGTATTCTCCCGGTTATGTAGATAATCAGGGTGATCTGGCTAACAAGCAGTGGCATAATAATATCTATTTATTTGCCCAGGACTGCCGGGGTGAGAGTTATTATATTGGCTATGCCATTGATGCCGGCTGGTCGGATTACGCACTTGCCATGAGCAACCACGGGAGGGACGGCGTGTTGAAAATGACGATATACTCCGGAGACGTTTACGGATTGAGGAACCGGTCCGTCTGCATCCATGAGGGATCAAATATCAGGACGACGGGACGTTATCCCATCAGCCAGAGTCTGTTCAAGCCGGATCGTACGGCACAAGTACTGTCCATATCCATTTCTTTGGAAGATACTTCCTATGAAGTAGTGGACAAGCCGGAGTGGATTGCCGTGTCTGCCGCGGATGGCGGTACTTTGGAATTGACCTTGACGGCTAATGAGACGGGAGCGGAACGCCTTGGCCTGACTGATCTCAGGATGAGCAATGGAGTAACCTATTCCATTGTGATTTACCAACAGGCCTGACAGATGAGGTCGCCATACGGATGGGATATTTCCGTATTCATGATTAAGGGGGCATTGATCACAGATGCCATGATATCGCAGCCCATCCCGGACGTAGGAAATGCGTCCGGGATGGGCTCCCCTTTTCTGGAATGAAGGAATGGTAGGTCGGGATGTTCCATTTGAGATGATTGTGAAGAAGATTTGAAAGCTTGTGATGAAGTGTCATGAGAGCTGCCGCTTCATCCGGTAATTCCAATAATATGTGGCCGTCTCAGATCATGGAGGGCTTATCTGCCCATGCCGGGGTGCTTCTCTGTCCATGAAAAACCAGGTTCCGTTTTCCTGTTTTTCAGTTTTTACAGTAGTTGCCTTTTTCAAGCGGCTGAAAGCGGATATTCCGGAGGGAATATGGAATTGTGCCAAGGTTGGACGGTTTCCGCTTCTTCGGATTTTGTTTCTTTCCTACGTGAAGAAATATTTGTTATATATAGATATAACTATTTTTAAATAAATATATTATATTTATTTCTAATGGATTTTTCTCTTTTCCGGATATGCATGCCGTTCTCTGCGCCTTTTCAATTCTTTTTCCCTTTTCTTTATTTGAAACTGTAAGTTTTACGAAAACGCGGAATTTGATTTTGTAAGTATATAGTAATTTGAGTATTAACGTATTGTTTAAATAATTGATTTATTCTGTTAATCATGTTTTTTGATTAACGGGATTTTTCACAGACAGCACGGCAACCAAATGTCAGAAGAAAGTTTCTGAAATTCCGTAAACTTCAGTTTTCTTATTCTACAGAAGGAAAATAAAGAAAATGGCTCCTGCGGAATGGAGATTGTTCATGCAAAGCATTTTTCTGTAAATAGATTGTAAAATTTGCGCGGATTTCAAATTCGCAGTCAATGCAAATTATATAATTTTTATTACGGTTCAGATACTTGTACCTGATATAGAAAAATTTAGATGTGTAAAATTTACAGGAGGCAGAATGGTGGTGAAGTTGTAATGTTTTTATAATGAACTATTTTTGTTCGTTTTCCATTCGTCCTGTAAAGGACGAATTTGAAATCCGGTAATCTGGGCCCAGGAATTAGTTTGCCTATGTATAAATTTCTTGGAAAACGCGTCTTGGATATCGTTATTTCCTTATGTGCATTGATCTTTATCTCGCCCATTCTGGCGATTATTTCCATAACGCTCCTGATTCATACAGGAAGGTCTCCGTTTTTTTTACAGGTGCGTGTAGGATACCGCGGAAAATTATTCAGGATTGTTAAATTCAAAACAATGACAGATGCCCGCGATTCGGAGGGGTACCTGCTTCCGGATAACCGGAGGTCTTTTCCGCTGGGAACTTTTTTACGCCACTATTCCCTGGATGAACTTCCCCAGTTGTTCAATATCGTCAAGGGGGACATGTCTCTTGTAGGTCCACGGCCATGGATTCCGGAGCAGTTGGCTGTTTTTCCCGAACGCTACCGCACGGAACGCTGCTCCGTCCGCCCCGGATTGACCGGAATGGCCCAGGTGTATGGGAGAAACGGTATTCCGTTCTACAGGCGGTTGTGTTGCGACCTTGTTTATACCCGGAATGTATTTCTGTTCACGGATATCAGGATCGTTTTCCAAACCATTGTCCGGATTATAACCCGCAAGGATGTCCAGCAGTGCAGGGACGCTTTCCGGAATACCACGGGCAGTATCCTGATCAAGAACGATCTTTCCGTGCCTGTGGTGTGTCCGTCAGGACGGGAGGAATCCTGACTTGCCCCTATCCAGTTGTATAAAACCACACATCATCATACCTGCCTAATGACCATGAATATTCGTACCCTTTTTTCCTCCGGAATTTTTCGGCTGGCTTCCCTGTCGGTTTGTTCCCTGTTGCTGGCTTCCTGCGTCAATCCCAAAGAGGTTCTCTATATCCAGGATATTACGGATGAGACCCACCAAAATATAGTCACCAAATATCAGACGACTATTCAGAAAGACGATCAGCTTTATATTTCCGTCAGCAGCAAGCAACCGGAATTGACCGCTCCTTTCATCATGGCGGAAATGGGCAATTCCATTTCCAACAGCAGCAATAATTCGCGGCCCAAGGGGTACCTGGTTGACGATGAAGGATACATCGTGCTGCCGGTCATCGGCAGGATGAAGGCGGCCCGGAAGACCTGCTCCCAGCTTGCCAATGATATTTCAGCGAAACTCCGCAGCAGCGATTATATCAAGGACGCTTCCGTCAATGTCCAGATCATGAATTTCAAGTTTTCCGTTCTGGGGGAGGTTAATAATCCCGGCTCTTACCAAGTGGACGGTCAGCGCGTTACCATTTTTGATGCCATTAGCCGGGCGGGAGATTTGAATATTGACGGCAACCGGGACATCGTGCTGATCCGGGAGATGGAACATGACCGGAAGATCGTCAAGCTGGACCTGCGCAGCAAGTCCATTTTTTCCTCTCCTTACTATTACATCCGGCAGAACGACATTATCTATGTCACTCCCTCTGACCGCAAGGTGAACATGAGGAGCGAAAGCGCCCAGTATTATGCATGGGGCCTTTCCGGCCTGTCCCTGATTATTGCCGTCATTGCCATCAGCTTGTAACCAGTTGCATTCGATTTTTCTTCATGTCCATTCCCGTTATACAGCCTGAGGACAACGATATTTTTTCCTTCCGGTTCATTTTTTCCACGGCCAGAAGGTATTGGCTCTGGATTCTGGCGGCCGCTTTGCTGGGCGGAACCGGGTCTTATTTTATTTTCGCGCGGCAGGGATATTTGTATGAGAAAACCGCCCGCATCATGCTGAGGGACGACAAGCAGAAAAATTCCCAGGTTTCGGAAATCATTCTTTCCGATTTGGGCGTCAGGGCGGAGGAAGCCAATCTTGCGAATGAGAGCTATGTGGTCCAGTCCTCGGAGGTGATGGGGCGCGTTGTGAAGGGATTGGAGCTCGGCGTTTCTTATTGGGAAGAGCGGAATATCCGGAAAGTAGAACTTTACCATACGACTCCCTTGAAGGTGGAATTTGGGGAAGAAGTGGATTTCCAGCCTTGTTCCCTGGCGGTTACTCCTTTGAATGGCCGCGAATTTTCCCTGTCCTACCGGGAAAAGGGGGGAAAGGAAACCGCCCTTCCTGGAAAATTCGGCATCCCTTTGGAGCTTCCCTTCGCCACGGTAACCGTGCGGACTACGTCCCATTTTTCTTCCGGCAGCATAGGCAGGCCCATTTTCGTGGAACGCCTCTCCGTCAAGGAGACCTGCGCCCAAATGCTGGGCCGCCTGAGCGTAACGCGGCCCGATTCCAAGGAAAGCAGCCTGCTGGAGTTGACGCTGAGGCTTTCCCATCCGCAGAAGGCGGAAGATGTCCTGAATTATCTTATTGAAGTTTACAATGACCATTCCAGGCGGGAGAAACAAATCGCATCCACACGGGCGGAGGATTTCATCGTCAAACGCATTGAAAAGCTCGGCGGCCAGCTGGGCGGCGTGGACAAGCAGGTGATTGATTACAAGCGCCACAGCCGCATCGTCAAGGACATGAGCACGACGCTGGAGGCCACCTTCAGCAAGCTGCAGGAAATAGGGACGGAACTTTTTTCCACCAGAACGGAATTGAGTCAGGTGAAGGTGCTTGCCGGGTTGCTTGCGGAGGGGGGCCGGGAACGGGACATGATTCCCGCCAATATAGGAATCCAGGATGCGGGAGTTGCCAAGCAGATTGAACTTTTCAATGACAATTTCCTCCAATACAAAAAGTTGAGCGCCAGCGCAGGGAAGCAGAATCCCATGGTTTCATCCCTGGCGGAGAATATGAAGGAGATGCGCGAGTCCATCGTCCGTTCCATCTCCAATTACTGCGATGTCCTGCGCGTGAGGATGGGCGAACTGGAAAGGGTGCGGGATGAACTCAACCGGGGATTGTCGGACATGGCTTCCAAGGATGAAGGCCTGGTTCCCCTTCTCCGGGAGCAGAAGGTGATGGAAGAGCTTTACCTGATGTTGTTGAAGAAGAGAGAGGAAAACGCCCTGGCTCTGGCTACCACGGAGCCAAGTGCTCGTATTCTGGAGCCTGCGTTTGGTTCCAATTCTCCGGTAGCGCCCAAACTCCCCCTGATGACGCTGGGCGGCATGGCCGGCGGCGCTTTTCTGTGCCTTCTATCTCTGATGGTTTCGAACTCTTTGAATACCAAGGTGAAAGATAAGAATGACCTTGTCGGTTTGGTGAGCCTGCCGCTTGCAGGGGAACTTCCTCTGCTTTCCGGGAAGGAGCGCAAGAAGTTGCCGCTCGTCGTCATAAACAGCCGTTCCTTCATGGAAGAATGTTTTCATATTCTCCGCAATAATACGGAACTTCTGCTGCTGCCCAATCCGGAGAAGGCTTCCCGAGTCGTGTTCCTGACCTCGACAAGGACGGGCGAGGGGAAGACGTTTACAGCTTTGAATCTGGCTGCCGCTTATGCGCAGACGGGGAAAAAGGTCCTCCTGATTGACGGAGACCTGCGCAAGGCCAGCCTTTCCGCCTTTTGCGGAGGGAAGAATTCCAGAGGTCTGGCGCATCTGCTGATGAATCCGCTGGCGTCTCCGGATTCCGTCCTGCAATCCGGAGAGAATTTTCCGGGATTCGACATAGTGCCGGCAGGTCCTGTTCCTCCCAATCCGGCCGCCTTGCTGACTCAGGGACGGTTTGAAGACCTGATCCGGTACTGGCGCACCCGGTATGACCGCATTATTGTGGATGGCTGCCCGTATGAAGCCGTGGCGGATGCCTCCCTGATGGCCCGGCATGCGGACCTGGTCCTTTATCTCATCAGATGCGGCATGATAGAGAAGCAGTACGTTCCTTCCATTCAGGAATTGGCGGCCAGGGGGGAATTCCAGTCCGTCGCTCTCATCCTCAATGCCGAGAATTTCAAGAATTCCCGTTTTCATTATTACAGTGAATATTCCGGTTCAAAAACTGCCGGATAATGCGGCTGAACTTATTTTCCCGTTTGGAAAACCTCTTTCCTCAAAATCTGTTCCCCAGCATTCCCCCAGGATTTTTTCTTACGCCGTTCCATGAATACCGTCTCCAGAGTAATCAGAAATACAGGTTTTCTGTATATGAAAATGGGCATTACGATGTTCGTTTCCCTGTACACGACGCGCTTGGTCCTGAATGCCCTGGGGGTGGACGACTTCGGCATTTTCGGCATGGTGGCCGGCGTGATTGCCATGCTGGCTTTTCTCAATGCCAGCATGGCGGCGGCTACCCAGCGCTTCATGAGTTACGCCGAAGGGGAGGGGAACCGCGAGAAACAGAGGATCATCTTTAATATCAGCGTAGTCCTCCATCTTGCCATTGCGGTTGTAGTCGCAATCCTGCTGTATGCGGCCGCTCCCTTCCTGTTCGGGCATTTTCTCAATATTCCGGAAGGCCGGATTTTTGCCGCCCGGTGCGTTTACTGGGCCATGATCGCCAGCACGGTGTTCAGTATGTTGGGCGTTCCTTATGAAGCCATGCTGAACGCTCACGAGAATATGCTGTATTTCGCCGTGATAGGCGTGCTGGAGTCTTTTCTGAAACTGGGGGCCGCCCTGCTTGTCGTTCACGTGCTGGCGGACAAGCTGATCCTGTACGGGGTTCTGATGGCCGGGATTTCCATCCTCGCCATGACGGCCATGCTTGTTTATTGCCATAGGAATTATGCGGAGTGCGTGATTGCTCCGCTGCGTTACTGGAAGAAGGGCGTTTTTCGGGAAATGGGCAGCTTCGCGTGCTGGAATTTTACGGTTTCCGCAAGCAGCATGCTCTCGGAATACGGCGTCGGCATCGTCCTGAACCACTTTTTCGGGGTTGCCCTCAATGCGGCGCAGGCTGTCGCCCAGCAGATCAACGGACAAACCATGGCTTTTTCCGGAACCATGCTGAAAGCCCTGAATCCAGTCATTTCAAAAAGCGAGGGTGCGGGCAACCGCCGTCTCATGCTCCGGGCCTCCCTGTCCGGGTGCAAGTTCGCGTATCTGCTCATGGCTGTTTTCGCCATTCCCCTGATTCTGGAAGCTCCGGGGCTCCTCGGCCTGTGGCTTCATTCCGTGCCCGCCTGGGCGGTTCTGTTTTGCAGGCTCCAGCTTGCCCGGACCTTGATGGAACAGCTTTTCCTCAGCCTGGGGTCCGCCATTTATGCGGAAGGAAATATTCGCCTGTACACGCTGGTGAAAACGGGCTCCGGAATTCTTTTCCTGGGCGCCACTTACGGATTCTACAGCCTGGGGTGGCCTCCCTTCATGATGTATGTGGCCGCCATTCTTTTTGTCACGGTGCCCGGAGGCTTGCTGGCCCTTTCCATCTGCGTGCGCCGTCTGGGCCTGAGCCTGCGGGATTTTTCTTTCCAGGTGCTGGTGCCGTGCCTCGTTCCCAGCGGGGCTACGCTTGCCGCGGGCGTGGCCCTGGCCCGGATTTGTCCGCAGCTTTCACCTGTTCCGGTATTGTTCCGCACCTGTTTGCTGCTGGGTGCCTTCCTTCTTTTCCTCTGGTTTTTTTCCCTGAACGCCAGGGAACGCGGCACCCTTGTTTTTCTTCTGAAAAGCGTGTGCGGTAAAATTCAGTTTTCCAAATGATTTCATGAATTCCTATTCCATTCTCATCAATACTTGTGATGCCTTTGAAGACTGCTGGGAGCCTTTTTTCAGGCTCTGGTCCCTTTACTGGCCTGGTTGCCCCGCTCCGGTTTACCTGAATACGGAATACAAGACCTACTCCGGTCCGGAAAAGGGCGTCGTTTCCCTGAAGAGCTGTGCCGGGCGGAATATTCCGGTCCGCAGAAGAGCCACATGGAGCCAATGCCTGAAGTGGGCCCTGGAGGCCCTGGAAACGGATACGGTGCTGTACATGCAGGAAGATTATTTCCTGACGGGACCGGTGGATGGTGAGGCGGTGGAACGGTATGCGGCGCTGATGCGCGCTCATCCGGAGATTCCCTGTATCCAGCTGACGCCCGAAGGAATTCCCGCCCGCGAGCCTTCGCGGTATGAAGGCCTTTTCACCAGTGACCCGGATTATCCCTGGTATGCGTGCTGCCAGGGCGCCCTGTGGAACAGGAAAGCGCTCCTTTCCCTGTTGAGGGAGGCGGAGTCCGCCTGGAAGTTTGAATACTTCGGCAGCCGGAGGGCCAAGTATTCCCGCATGGAGTTTTTGACGGTGGATCCCGCCCTGTTTTCACGGGGGGGATACCAGATTATTCCCTACATTTTCACGGGTATCGTACATGGCAAATGGTACGGACCTGTGGCGGACCTGTTTGAGCGGCACGGCATTTTCATGGATTTCTCCAGGAGGGGTTTTTTTGATCCCGGGGAAAAACGCTCCTGCGCCCAGAGAATCAGGAATGCCGCCAGAAACTGGAAGACGTGGCGCAGCCGGCTGGAACTCCGGGCCATGAGGCGCCGGTACCTTGGGGCGGGTAATACCCGCGACGGAAATTGAACAGATACCTGCCATGATTTCACTGATGTATCCGGGTTTGTATTTGCTGCGCCGCCTGTTTGGCCGCTGTTCCGGCAGGGAGGCCCTGCAGCCGCCCCCCTGTGAACTGGATGCGGATGCAGCCTCCGCAATGATCGAGAATCTTCTGCGCTCCGGCCGACCTGCCATGGTGGGGAGGTTTGGCTGCACGGAAATGTCCTGCCTGCATAATTATTTGGAAATTAAAAAACCGGGCCGGAACCCTCTGCATTACGTCACAGGCAGGAGAGACCAATGGTGGTGGAATAAAAATATCATGAGGCAGATGAGGGAATGGTCCGGTTTTTTCCCCGCTGCGCCGGAGTATCTGGCCCGTTTCTGCGAGCTGATGCTCCGCGACATGGAGGAACTGGACATCCTGGGAAGCTGGCTGCCGTACGAATGGGAAGTGATGCCCATGATTCACGGCGTTCCGCGCGTCCGCCTGCTGAATCTGGAGCCTTACTGGTCTTCGCGTCCATGGAGCAGGGCCCTGGAAGGGAAAAAAGTGCTGGTGGTCCATCCTTTTGCGGAAAGCATCATGCGGCAGTATGAGAGGAACAGGACCAGGATTTTTGAAAATCCGGAGGTTCTGCCTCCTTTTTCCCTGGAGACGCTGGCCGCCGTCCAGAGCATGGGTACGGGGACGGACCGTTTTTCCGACTGGTTTGAAGCCCTTGCGTGGATGAAGGATGAGATAGACCGCCGGGTTTACGATGTCTGCCTCATTGGATGCGGGGCTTACGGTTTTCATCTGGCTGCCCATGTCAAGAGGAGGGGAGGGCAGGCCGTGCATCTGGGAGGGGCGCTTCAACTGCTTTTCGGCCTGCGGGGCAGGCGCTGGGAGGATCCGGCCTATGGAGCGGATCCCGGCGCTCCCAAATACGATTATTTCCGGCTTTTCAACGACGCCTGGATGAGGCCGGAAAGGGCGGAGACGGTAAGCCACGCCAGCCGTGTGGAAGGGGGGTGCTACTGGTGAAGAAGATGAATGCCGGAAAAGACGGGATGAAGGTGCTCTGGCTGACCAATATCCTGTTTCCGGAGCCGTGCCGGATGCTTGGACTGCCGGAGCCGGTTCTGGGAGGCTGGATGTATGCGGGCGCGCAGGAACTTATGAAGGCCGTTCCGGATTTAAAGCTGGCCGCGGCCATGTTTTATCCGGGGAACGGGCTGAGGCGTCTGGACGGAGAGTCCATGACCTACTATCTGATTCCCGCCCCTGCCGACATGAACGCCTACAGAAAGGAGCTGGAGCCCTTCTTCCGAGAAGCCCGGTACGCATTCGGTCCCGATGTGGTCCATATTCACGGTTCCGAATATCCGCACTCCCTGGCCTGGGTGAATGCCTGCGGTGCGGGGAATACCGCCGTTTCCATCCAGGGGCTGTCTTCCGTCTGCGCCGGGTTTTATCTGGGCGGCATTTCTCGCCGGGAACTCGTGAAATTTGTCACTCTGCGCGACCTGATGCGCCGCGATACCCTTTTTGCCCAGCAGCGGAGGATGAAGGCGCGCGGAAGGTACGAACGGGAACTTTTCAGCAAGGTGGGCCACGTGATCGGACGCACCGCCTGGGACCGGGCGCACGCGTGGGCCATGAATCCGGAGGCCCGGTACCATTTTCTTCATCCTACGCTCAGGGAGCCTTTTTACAGGAGTGAATGGGATGCCGGAGCGTGCGAAAAGCATACGATTTTTCTCAGCCAGTCCCATTACCCCCTGAAAGGGCTGCACATGGTGGCGGAGGCGCTGCCCCTGGTTTTGCGGCATTATCCGGATGCCAGGGTGCATGTGGCAGGGCCGGACATCCTGTCCGTTCCCGCGTGGCGCAGGAATGGGTACGCCCATTATCTGGGAAAACTGATGGAGCGGCTGGGGGTCCGGGACCGTTTCCGCTGGCTGGGACGCTTGAGCGCGGAACAAATGTGCAGCCAGTTCAGGAAGGCCCATATTTTTGTTTGTCCTTCCATGATTGAGAATGAGTCCAATTCCCTGGGGGAGGCGCAGATGGTGGGCACACCCTGCATTGCGGCCTATGCCGGAGGCATGATGGATTCCGTCTCCCATGGGGAAACGGGTTTCCTGTACCGGTTTGAAGATGCGGAATTGCTGGCCATGCAGGTGTGCCGGCTGTTCGGGGACATGGATTTGTGCAGGCATGTTTCATCCCGCGGCAGGCGGGCCGCCCTGGCGCGCCATGACCGTTCCGCGAACGCGGAACAATTGAGACGCATTTACAGGGACATTGCCGGAGATACCGCGAACGGGACGGATGGACGTGAAGGAGGAAGAAAGGAGGACTCTCCATGCAGTTGCTGATTTATCTTGCCAAAAAGGCCGTGCTCCGTTGCTGGGGCATTTGCGTGCATCCCCTGCACAACATGTATGCCCGGTGGCTCCTGTATTCCAGCAACGCGGTTCACGGTCCCGGACTCTGTTCGTTCGGAATTCCGGACGTCAGGATATCCAGGGGGAGGAGTCATTCCGTGCGGTGCCGCATAGGAAGGGAGTTTACCATGAGAAACGGTTCCTATGGCGTTTCCCGTTCTTCCCCGCGCTGCCTGATTTTCGTGGACCGGGACGGTGTGCTGCGTATCGGGGACCGGGTGGGCATCAGCAATGCCGTGATTATCTGCACGCAGTCGGTCACTATCGGGAACGATGTCAAGGCCGGATTTGGCGTCCACATCATGGACTCGGATTTTCATGCATTGGACCCGGAAGCGAGACGGGGTCCGGATGACTTGCTTCAGCGCCGGTCCGCTCCGGTCAGGATTGGAGAAAACGTTTTCATTGGGGCCGGGACTTTTATTTTGAAAGGAGTTGCCATCGGGGACAATGCCATCATAGGCGCCTGTTCCGTGGTGACGCGTTCCATCCCCGCCGGTGAGATATGGGCGGGGAATCCGGCCCGCCGCATCCGGGGGGGGGAGGAAGTTTCCCCGGTTATGGAAAGGGGACTTCATGCATAATATGGACATTTCATACCAGGCAGGCGGAGGATGGTCTCTTGATGGAAAATCCCGGCTTCCTTCAAGCATGCGGGTCGTGCTCCCCTTTGCCGTCATGGTGAAGGCCATGATCATGCTGTCCATGTATTCCTCTGCGGCCATCCTTCACCCGATCTGTACGGAACAGGCCATTTCCCTTTCCTCCGCCCTCCTGCTGGCCGTGTCCTTTGTGATCATGCGGAAATATTTCCGGCAGGACGCGGCTCCCACCTATCCTCTCTTTTCCATTTATTTCCTGTGGGTATTCATTTGCTGCCTGCGGGGCGTTTTCGCCGTGGACGGCTACTGGTCCGCGAGGGCGCTTGCAACGAACGCCCCCACGCTTTTCATTCCCGTGCTGGTTTACGTGTTCAGCCTGCCGGAAGTCACGCGGCAGGTGCTGTCCGTCTGGTTCCGGATATTCATTCCCGTTTTTTTCCTGTTCATACTAACTCTTAATCCGGATTTTTACGCTTCCCTGCTGAATCCCCTGCTGATGCTGGTGCCGTGGCTGCCCCTGCTGCCCCGGCGGTGGAAGCTGGTGGTGCTGGTCATGGCATGCCTGATGGTATGCATCAGCATGGGGGCCAGGAGCCAGATTTTAAAGGCGCTGGTAGCCTTGTCCCTGCTGGCTTTCTATTGCGGCAGAACTTTGCTCAAGGATTGTTTTTACAGGATGATGCGCCATGTCCTGTTCCTGCTTCCCACCCTGTTTCTCGTCCTTGGTCTGGGCGGTGTCTTCAACGTACTGGACGTCGGTTCCTACACCGGAGTGCCGGGAAGTTCCATGGAAGACGACCTGCTGGCGGATTCCCGGAGCATCGTCTTTGAAGAGGTAGCCACTTCTTCCATGAAGGACGGCTGCATTTTGCTGGGGCGCACTCCGGCCCAGGGATATGAAACGAATTTCCAGATGTCCCAGGATGAGCGCCAGTCCTACCAGGACCAGAAGCGCCGCGCCTGGTGCGAGCCCGTCCTGCTCAACATTTTCGCCTGGACGGGAGTGGCGGGGCTGGTTCTCTACACGGGATTTTACTGGCAGGCCTCCTATCTGGCCATTTACCGTTCCAACAACCGCTGGATGAAGCTGCTGGGGGTGTTTGTGGCTTTCCGGTGGCTGTGGGGATGGCTGGAGGATACCAATTTCAATCTGGATATCATGAACGTCTCCCTGTGGATGATGATCGCCATGTGCTATTCCAGCCGTTTCCGGGCCATGACGGATCGTGAACTTCATGAATGGGTGGGAAGCATCTTCCGCCGTTCTTCCTCCAACCGTGTTTCTTCCGTACATATTCCATGAAAACCGACGATACATTCGGAAAAAAACTCGCGGTCCTGATGACGTGCCACAACCGCAGGGAAAAGACGCTCCGCTGTTTGACCTCCCTGTTTTCCTGCCGGCCGGAAGCCGGACTGGAGCTTTCCGTGTATCTGGTGGATGACGGTTCTTCCGACGGTACCGGAGACGCCGTGCGGCAGGCCTACCCCTCCGTATCCGTGATCAGGGGGGACGGTACCCTCTTCTGGAACCGGGGAATGCGGAAAGCGTGGGAGGACGCCCTGAAGAAGAACGCGGATTTCTACCTCTGGCTGAATGACGATACCGTGCTGTATCCGTCGGCCCTTGTCCATTTGCTGGAAGCTTCCCGGCAGATGGAGCACCTGGCCGTCATCTGCGGCTCCACGTGCGGTCCAGGTACGGATGAATGGACTTATGGCGGCATGTCCGGAGGGAAGCCCGTTATTCCGGACGGAACCTTGCAGGAGTGCGCCTTATGCCACGGGAACATTCTGTGGGTGCCGCGTCATGTGGTGGACCGCATCGGCATTCTGGACGGATTCTATCTGCACGCCCTGGGGGATTACGATTATTCCCGGACGGCGCATTCCTGCGGAATACCGTTGCGGGTTGCCCCATCTTTCCTCGGAACCTGTGCATGGCATGACAAGGCCGTTCCCTGGACGGACCGGGAGGTTCCCCTGATCCGCAGGCTCCGCAATTTGTATTCCCCGCTGGGCAATGCCCAGCCCAGGTATTACTTCCATTATGTCCGGAAACACGAAGGCTTGCCGGCCGCGTGCCGGGCCATGGTGTGCATGCATGTACGAGTTTTTTTCCCCGCCTTATGGACAAAAACGAAATAGACTGGATTTTCCAGATAGATGATGAAGAGGTGCTGGAAACGTACAGGACCCGTGACAATTATCTCATTGAACATTCTCCGGAGGGGGATGGCTCGCGGTGCGCCGTTTATTTCAGCAGCAATGATCTGTATTTTCCCAATAACCGCGCCCGGTTTCATGAACGGGTGACCCGGAGGAATACGTTTGAATGGTTCGGAACCAGGATTCCGGGCTGCGGCAGGCACATTTTCATCCGCGACGTCTTCAAGCAGTGGTACCTGGGCGGCATTAATGCCCGTCTGAATTCCCCTGAGAAGGTGCTGGAATGGCTGAAAGAGGAGACAAGAGGCTGCCGCGTTACGATGATGGGCAGTTCCGCGGGAGGATACGCGGCGGTTCTTTTCGGCTCCCTGCTGCATGCGGAGCGCGTTTTTTCCTTCAACGGCTATTTTGATCTTGCTCCGGAAACGGACATGGAGAATGCCGCCGTGGTCAATCCCCTGCTGGTCCGCTACAGGAATGACGTGCAGCGGGCTCCTTTCTACAGGCTGGCGCCGTTTCTGCGTGAGCGGACTCCCGTTTACTATTTTCATTCCCTGTTTTCCCCCATTGACCGGCGGCAGAGGGAGCTTCTGGGAAATCATCAGGGAGTGCACGTCATTCCCTTCCGCTCCTCCCGCCACGGAATTCCCTTCCTCAAATGCTGTCTGAACCGCATTTTCCAATACTCCGATGAGAAATTGCTGGCGCTGTGCGGCACGGAGCACCATCCCGTGCGGTTTTCCCTTCGTTGTGCGGGCGTTTGGGAAACGGCTGCCGGATTTTCCAGACAGGTGTGGCAGCATTACAGGAAAAGGCACTGAACCATGAATGGCATGAAACGGAAACTGATGGTTTTTCATCAATATTTGGCGCCCTACCGCATTGATTTTTTCAATGCGCTGGCCCGGCGTGGCGACATGGAAGCGTTCTTTGAATATGAAGATTCCCCGGATCACCACTACAACAGAAGGGAAATGGAATCCCGGTGCGTTTTCCGGCCCCGGTACCTGAACCATGTTCCGGTTGCCGGGCGGCGCATTCCCTCCGGACTTGCGTGCATTTTGAGGGAAGGGAGGCCGGATTTGGTTCTTGTTCCGGAATTTTCCATTCTGGCCCTGGAAGTATGCCTGCTGCGTGCGGTTTTCCGTTGGAAGTTCCAAATCATCAGCATTTGCGATGACAGCATGGACATGATACGGGGGAACGAACTATCCCGCCTCCACGCCCTGGCGCGGAAGATGGCCATGCCGATGATCGACGATGTGATTTTACCGGATTCGGAGGCATGCCGCTGGTACCGGGAACACTATGGAAAGGGCATTTTTTTCCCCATTGTCAGGGATGAACAGGCTTTCAGGATGCAGTGCCGCGAGGCGCTTCCCGTCAGCCTTTCCTTGCAGGAAGAATACGCACTGCGCGGCAAAAAGGTGGTCCTGTATGTGGGGCGTCTGGCTCCGGAGAAGAATTTGGAATGCCTGGTCAGAGCGGCCGCGAGTCTGCCGGAGGATACCGTTCTTGTGATTGTGGGATCGGGCAGTCTGAAAGAGGAGCTGCAGCATTTGGCCGGCCGTATGCAGGTCAGCGCCATTTTTCCCGGCTGGCTGGAAGGTGTACGCCTGGCGGCCTGGTACAATCTGGCCGATATTTTTGTTCTTCCCAGCCTGGTAGAACCGTTTGGGGCGGTTGTCAATGATGCGCTGGCTGCCGGCTGTTTTTGCCTGGTTTCCGGGCGCTGCGGTTCCTCCTGCCTGATCCGCCAGGGATGGAACGGGGAATTGTTTGATCCGGAAGACGAAGAGCGGCTGGCCTCTCTTCTCCGGGAAGCCTGCCGGAACCGGGGAGTAAGGCCGTCCTTTCCGCACTTGAAGGAATGCCTGATGCCTGCCGGATTCCGGGAATACGTCAACCACCTCATGGAACATATGGGTTTATGAATACTCGTGCCAATACCGCCCCGGGCCGGTCCCGGCTGATCCTGTTTCTGCGTTCCCTGGCCAACGGCGTGCGCAGTTTCATCCGGTTCCGCGTCTTTCAGCGCTGGATCACCGTGGGGGGAATGACCAGGATCGGAAGGCACGTGCATCTCAATGCCCCGCACAGGAAAATCATTTTCGGGAACCGGGTGCAATTGGGGCCGCATTGCCATGTTTCATGCGATATACGTTTTGGGAACAGCGTCCTGTGCGCGGCCCGCGTCTCGTTCATTGGAAGGAGGGAGCATTCCTTCAGCCTGCCTGGATGCACCATCTGGGATTCTCCCCGGAATTGGGAAGACGGAATGACGGTCATCGGCAATGATGTATGGATAGGTCATGGGGCTGTTATTCTGGGGGGTGTTTCCGTCGGGGACGGAGCGATTGTCGCGGCTGGGGCCGTAGTGACCGGAGACGTGCCGCCCATGACCATTGCAGGGGGCAATCCGGCCAGGGTCATCCGCCGCCGCTTTGCCACTTCCGCAGAGGAGGAAAGGCACCGGAACTACCTTGATTCACTGAAATGAACAAATCATGATGCAAGTCCTGATCAACGCTTACGCCGTCAACCCGGACTGGGGCAGCGAACCCGGCATGGGGTGGAACTGGGTCATTCATCTGGCCCAGCACTGCAGGGTGCACGTCATTACGGAGGGGGAATGGCAGGAGAACATCGAAAGGGAACTCGTCCGTCTGCCGCAGGCCGGCAACATCGTGTTCCATTATCTTCCCGTGCCGGAGAAGGTGCGCCGGATGTGCTGGAACCAGGGGGACTGGCGCTTTTACCATCATTACAGGCGGTGGCAGGAACGGGCGCTTGTTCTGGCGCGGAAAATCATGGAGGAAAACCGTATCGATCTCATTCACCAGTTAAACATGATCGGCTTTCGGGAGCCGGGAATGTTGTGGAAAATCAAGGGAGTTCCCTATGTATGGGGACCGGTGGGCGGCATGGAGAATGCTCCGGTGGCCTATTTGTGGGAAAGCGGCTGGAAGCGGGCGGTACAGGCGGCATTGAAAAACGTGATCAATGCCGCTCAGGCCAGATTCCAGCCCAGGGTGCGGAAAGCTGTGAAGAGGGCTGATGCCGTCCTGGCTTCCGTCCAGGGGGTGAGGGAGATCATGGAACGTTGCCACCGCAGGAAGGTGTTCTTAATGAGTGAAACCGGCTGTTTTGCCCGGCCGGATGCCGTCCGTCCGGAAAAGAACGGCAGGGAATTCAGGTTGTTGTGGGCGGGACGCATGATCCCAACCAAACAACTGGCCCTGGCATTAAAAACCCTCAGCTATCTCCGAGACTTGCCGGATTTGAAGCTGCATGTCTGCGGAGGAGGGGAGAAAGAGCGGGACTGCCGGAATCTGGCGGAACGGCTGGGAGTGGAGGGGAAGTGCGTGTGGCATGGAATGGTCTCTAATGAGGAAGTCCAGGGATTCATGCGCGGAAGCGATCTGTTTTTTTTCCCGAGTATCATGGAGGCTACCTCCACCGTGCTTGTAGAAGCCTTGATGAACAGGCTGCCCGTGCTCTGTTTTGATACCTGCGGCATGGGGACCATTGTTGACGAAACCGTGGGATGCAAGATACCCCTGTCCCGTCCCGGACAGTCCGCCCGGGACTTTGCGGAACGCATCCGTTTCTTTTTCCACAACAGGAAAATATTGCAGGAGATGGATGGAGCGTTCCGCGCCAAGCAGAGGGAACTGGACTGGAACCGCAAGGCGGAAAGAATGGCCGGAATTTACCATGAAATTCTGGAAGGCCACCGCATTGCCCATGAATGAAAACCGTATGGAGACCTATTTCAGCATAAGATACGAATTTGACAGGGAACGCGTTTTCCAGCGCATGGACGGGGTGCTCCGTTCCGGAGGGAAGGGATACATCTGCGTGGCGGACGGCCACGTACTTTCCGAGGTGCAGCGCAACCGGGAATACCGGAAGGTGCTGGGCGGAGCCCTACTGACCATTTGCGACAGCGGCTGGGTACCCGTTTATCTGAAATGGCTGCTGCATGCGGACAGGCCCCAGTATTGCGGCGCCCAGATTTTCCACGATGTCATCGCTATGAAAAAATACAGAATGATGTTTCTGGGGGGAACTCGCGACACGCTGGACGCCCTGCGCCGGACCCTGGTGCGGGAGGATCCCCGCGTGGGATACATGCCTTTTGAGGAATTGCCTTTCTGCGCTGCGGATGAGTTTGATTACGGCGCCATTGCGGCGCGGATCAATGAATACCTGCCGGACATTATCTGGATTTCACTGGGCGCCCCCAAGCAGGAGGTATTCATGAACAGGCTGTGCCCCCATCTTCAGCGGGGAATTATGGTAGCCGTGGGCGCCGTTTTTCACTTTGCCGCCGGCGGCCGCATCAGGAGGGCTCCGGACTGGATGGTGGCCTGCAAACTCGAATTTCTCTACCGCATTTTCAATGAACCGCGAAAGCAAATGAAACGCTGCTGGAAAATCATCTCCGTATTGCCCTGGATTTTTATCCGGGAAAAACAACGGCAAAAAGCCGCCAGACCGGGGGACTCATCCGGATGGGGAGGAGAGACTCCCCGTTTGCCCTGCACCCTGGTTTCGTGTTTTGGGCAGGTTCCCGGCCATATGGGAGAACTGCTGGAATCATGGGGCAGGGAAAAGGACCGGAAATTCATCATTATCAGTGACGATGCGGGATTCTGGAATCTGCCCCCCAACGCCAGGCTTGTTCCGATGGCTTTTTGCGAACTCCAGCGCCTGGTCAGGATAAAACTGGGAAGGCGGCATAACGTGAAGGCTCCGGAGGATCTTCCGCCGCTTTTGCCGGAATACCCGGTTCTTTTTGAGGACTATGTGGGAGCAAACCGGGAATTGGAGGCCATGGCTCTGGAAGCGGGACCCGGCTCCTCTGAACCAGCAGTTTCGTCCTTCCATCGTTAACATTTCCCGATTCTTCAGGCTTCCGCCGCTACATTTATATATTTAAACCATGATTACTAAAATTTTTGTTTCCGGCTTTTACGATATCATCCATGCAGGGCATATTCAGTTTTTCCGTGAAGCCCGGTCATTGGGGGATTACCTCATCGTTTCCTTTGCATCGGAACAGGTACTCTGGGAAAGCAGGCGCAGAAAACCGTCCATTCCCGATGACCATAAAAAAGTGATTCTGGAAAGCCTGTGCATGGTGGACAAGGTGGTATGCGGAGAAAGCCTGACACCGGGAATGGACTTTGAACACGTTTTTCTCAAAGAGCGGCCCGATATTTTGGCCGTTACGGAAGATGACTGTTACGGCGATCTTAAAAAGGAATTATGTGCACGGACCGGAGCTCGGTATGTGGTGCTTCCCAAAACGCCTCCCTGCCCGGAACCAATTTCCACCACCCAGCTTGTGAACAGAATCAAGGCTCCGGCCAGTGTTCCGCTGCGCGTGGATTTTGCAGGAGGCTGGCTGGACGTTCCCCGCTATGCGCGGCCCGGGGCGTATATTGTCAACTGTGCGATCAGTCCGTTTGTTTCCCTGGATCACTGGCCTTATGAACTCCGTGCCGGACTGGGGGGCAGCGGTGCCTGGGCCATGCTGCAGGGCAGGGACCCCGTCCAGTCGGAGCTTGACCTGGGAGTAGGCTGGCAGGACCCCGCCGTGATTGCGGAAACGGGCTTGTGCGTCTGGAGGTCCGGCGCCTCTCCCGTGCTGGATATCAAGAGTACCGGTGATTTTCTGGCAGGCAGGATGGCGATTTTTCACACCGGGTATGCGCATGATACGCCGGGAATGGCTGACGGCTGCAGAAATTATGACCGCATAGCCCAGTCTTCCCTGATCGCCCGCGCCGGCGTGATGGAGCGCAATATTCATGAACTGGCTGCCGGCGTGGCACTGTACCACAGCGTGCAGCTCCAGGAAGGCATGGCTCCCCTCCCGGTCGTAGGAGAAGAGCTCGCCAAAAAATATCTGGGAGGCGGATTCGGCGGATATGCCCTGTATCTGTTCGCTTCCCGGGAGGACAGGGATGCCGCGGTTTGCCTCCATGGCGGCATGAGAGCCGTGGAACCGTTTTGTAAAAGTCCGTTCTGATTATTTTCCGGAATGAAAAGGTGCATGATTAGCGAATGCGGGGCAGAGCGGGAACCGGAAAAGGAACCGGGTTCTTCCGTGGCCGCTGTGCTTGAACCGGTTTCCGGAAGAACCCCGCGGGAATGCTGGCTTGACCTGGGCAGGGTGCTGGGGTTGTTCTTCATCATTCTATTCCATGCTTCGGGAAACGGCATGGAATTCCCGCTGTTCTTCCAGAGAGTGCCTTTTCTGTTCATGGCAGCGGCCTACTTTGTGGGACGCAGGAAAACGTTCGACTGGCGGCATTCCCCGTGCAGATATATTCTCTTTTATCTGGCGTGGAACGCCGCAGCTTGCCTGGAAGCGTTCTTCAGGCATTTGATTTATTTGAACCTGGGTTATTCAAGTACATGGGACTGGAGCATGCTGCCGTGGAAGCTGACGGGAGTCGGTACTACCTTTCCCTACGACGGCCCCCTGTGGTTCCTGAAATACGTGATGGCGCTGAGCATGCTCTCTTCGTTTTTATTCGTCCTCGGAAAAAGAAGGCTGCTGATTCCCGCAACGGTTGCCGTTCTCTTCTCTGTGACGTTGTTTCCGGAGATCAACGCGCTGTTTTCCGACCCTCCCCAGGTTCCTTGGGCGGATTCTCTGGCCTTTTTTATGATGGGGTTCTGCCTTTCCTCTCTGACGCTGGGCGAAATTAAGCTGTTCCTGAAAAAAACAAGTTGCCTTTCCCTCCCCGCGTGGGTGGCAATAGCGTGGATGAACCATTGCGGCGTCCTTTCCACGGAAACTCTGCACACCATACCTTGCTGGATTCCGGGGATTCTGGGTATGGGCTCCCTGTGCGTTCTTCTGGCGGAAAAGAAGTTCTTTCGTAACGTGGCGCGGGCATGCGCTCCCCTCTTCTTCTTCATTTATGCCGTCCATTGCCTGATCCTTCCCTACTTGATGCCGCTCCTCTCAAGACTCCTTCCAGAGGTACTTCCTTCTCCCGTGATTGCGGCGGTCCTGGTATTTGCGGGAGCATTCTTTCTTCATCGTCAGGTGGTCCGGCATTACCCCGGTTGGGAATATCTGATCTTTGCCCAAAAGCGGAGAAAGCCGGTGACTGACGGACAGGAAGAGAAGATATTTGCCGCCGCCTTTCCCCGGTCCGCTTCCCTCAATGAGCCCCCTCTTTAGAGGTCCTCCGATTTTTCTGAGGCTTATCTGGAAAAACGGGTCCTCCATGCTTGAGCCGCTATCATCTTTTCAAATGAATCTCTGTTGGCAACCCTTTTCCCATTTCTCCTTTGCCGTGCTCAATATCCCTTCTTCCACGGACAAACCTTTTCTGGCGCCCCGCTTCACAACTTCATTCAACATGGAGATTTTCATTCGAACGGCACTTTGAGATTCCAGTTCCGAAGGATATCCGGCATTCATTAAATGACGTAAGGAGGCCTGCACGTTCCCTGGGATTCTTGAAGGGCAAACCCGTGCGGAACCGCTGCCGTCCGGAAGCCAGCAGCCCCGGCCATTTCAGCCCAACTGATGGGATGGCCTGGAAGGAAATGAAAGAATATTGTTGCTAACAGATTATTATTAATATACAAATAAAAGAAGAAAACTTATTGATTTAAAAAAGATGACTGCCTTTATTCAGCTTCGCGTCCTGTTGCTCTGTGGTTTGCTGAGTTATCCGGCTGTTACGTGTGGAAAGGGAAAGGAAGGTATATCCGTCATGGTTCCGGAACAGGCTTCGCGGGAAAAGCTGGTGGATATGGCGGTCAAGGTAAGGCCTTCCAGTCGTCAACTGGATTACCAACAGCGGGAAATGCTGGGCTTCATCCATTTCGGCATGAATACGTTTACCGGTGTGGAATGGGGAACCGGAAAGGAGGCACCTGAAATTTTCAATCCTTCCCGGCTGGATGCCCGTTCCTGGGTAAAAACGTTTAAGGATGCCGGCGTAACGGGAGTTATCTTTGTAGCGAAGCACCATGACGGATTCTGCATGTGGCCCACCAAATGGACGGATCACAATATTTCCCGTTCTCCCTACAAGGGAGGAAAGGGAGACCTAGTCAGGGAAGTCTCTACGGCCTGCCGGGAACTGGGCATGAAATTCTGCATCTACCTTTCTCCGTGGGACATGCATGAAAAAAGCTTTGGGACGGAAAAGTACAATGATTTCTACGTCAACCAACTGGAAGAACTGCTGACCAATTACGGCCCGGTTTATCTTTTATGGTTTGACGGCGCCGGGGTGGACAGCAAAGTCAACGGGAAACGGACTCCCTTCGACTGGGAGAGGATCTTTAAAAAGGCCAGGGAATTGCAGCCGGACGTTCTTCTTTCCGGGGCGGCTCCCGATGTTCGGTGGGGCGGGAATGAGATGGGACGAGGTCGGGAAACGGAATGGTGCGTCCAGGGAGTTACGGCTTCGTCACGCCTGTTTGGCGGAAATAATGTGGGGATTCGGGCTAAAGACAGGAATCTGGGTTCCATTGACAGTCTTGTGGGGAAAAAGCAGCTCGTCTGGTACCCTTCACGTGCAGGCCTCCCCATCCGCAGAGGCTGGTTTTACCATGAGCGCGACGACAAATCCACCAAATCCCTTGATTATCTGGTGGACTGTTATTTTTCAACGGTCGGACAAAACTCCAATGTTCTTCCCAATCTCTCTCCCAATAAGGAAGGAATCATTCCGGAGGCGGACGCCAGGAGGATAATTCAATTCGGACGGGTGATTGAAAAGATGAAAAAAAACGACTTGGCCAAGGGCGCGCGGGCAAAAGCCCTTTCCGGGTGGACCGGAAATCCGGACTCCGGGCTTTTGTTTGACAACAATCCTTTTACAGGCTGGGCCACTGCCGATGGTACAACCCAGGCGCAGGTTGAAGTCCAATTGCCCGGAGAAAAAGAGTTCAATGTAATCAAGCTTCAGGAAAATGTCCGTGACTACGGTCAGCGTGTGGAGCGCTTTGCCGTGGATGCGTGGCTGGACGGCCAATGGAAACCCTTGGCTGAAAGTACTACCATCGGATTCCGTAAAATGATCAGGCTACCGGAGGCGGTGAAGTCTGATAAATTGAAGATACGCTTTCTGGATTCCCGCAAATCCATTTCATTCAGCAATTTGTCTTTATATTATCTGGCCCCGTTCTCAACGGAGGAAAACGTGGAATCCGTTCGGAAGCTGGACAGGAAGGAATGGAAAATAACCGTTGCCGAAAAAAAACTTCCCGCGGCCCAGTTGGAGCGGCTGAAAGACGGGAAAACGGATACTTATGTGGAAGTGGGCCTGCCTCCCAAAGGCTGTGACATTATTATTGATACGGGAAAAGTGCAGAAAATTGCCGGGTTGATTTATACGCCTGTGATGGAGGGAGGCCCGGGCCATATTGAAATGTATGATATCCGTCTCAGCAGCGACGGAAAAACGTGGGGAAATTCAGTGGCTTCAGGTCGTTTCGGCAATATCGTCAACAATCCGGTGGAGCAGGAGGTCAATTTTGCTCCCGTTGAAGCCAGATTCGTCAAATTCAGCGCTAAAAAGGGCGCCGGGGGAGCACGCAAAGCGGCTGTTGCCGAACTGGATTTGCTTTAACATGGCCTATAAGGGTCTTTCCATGAGGGAAAAGAGGGCAAGGAAACCAGGCAAATGGAAATTTGGGTCTTGCTCCGGTGTACTTCAACAGGAAGGACTGCCAGGCAGCAATGCGGCGGCTGATAAGAAGAAGGATGCTTGTTCCTTAATGAGTAATTAAGACATCTTATGTAAAAAGAAAGCGGCCCAAATGTTTTTCCGCTTACCATGCTTGCATTAACGGCTACATATCCGTTTGCTCTGCAATCGTGGCGCGTTGGAGGCGGGGATAGGGATACTTCAAATTTATATAGAAACATTATCCTGACGGCCGTATTTCCGGATAGGAACGGCTTTGTTTGGGCCCGACGTTTTTCACAGGATGATATTTCCCAGGAACAGGCGGAAACTTTCCATGAAGTGGTAGTACGCGTTGCCAACTCGAACAGCACGCCAGAAAATGAAGGGTACCTTTACCTTCTCGTTATCGACACTTCGGGGAAGAAGCAATAATACCGTCGCGAATCACGACGAAAAGATGTCTATCACTGCAAGACAATGTCTTTAAAAACCCCGTTTTTATGTTTTGCAGTTTCAAGAAAACAACAACCGAAAGCATTCTATTTCAAACGCTTGCGGTTGTTGTGAAATGGTGGAGGCGACACTATATTCTTATTGTTTCTAAAGCGTAAAACAACGTATTTACAACGGTTTTCTATGTCTTCAATGTTGCCAAAATGGGCTAAACAAGCTATAAATGTCTTGCAGTTTGTCTTGCAGTATCATGGCTTCCTTATTCAAAAGAGACACAACAAAATATTGGTACGCCTCTTGGCGGAGCGGTGATAAACGAAAACTCGTCTCAACGAAGGTACCAGTAAAAGGTGAAATAATCAACGGCATCAAGGAGACTCCCTCCCAAGCCCGAACCCGTGCCCAAATCATTGCAGATGGATATGAGGCGGCTGACAAGGAAGGCGTCCATGCCATCAAGGTAAAAGCGACAATAGCCACCTTAGCCAACGAAGAAGCAAAAGAAGTTCCCAGCGTCAAAAAGTTCCTGAACGACTACATCGCCTCGCGGGAAGGGCAGCTCTCAAAAGGAACACTCGTCAACTCTAAAACCGCCATCAAACTCTTCTTGGAACACCTCGGAAAGAAAGCATCCATGCCAATCTCCTCCGTCAAAAGGTCGGACGTCAAAGACTTCGTCAACGAACAGGTCAAACACGTCCGAAAGAAGACTGTCCAGAAGTACATGACCTCTCTGTCACCTGCATTCATGGCGGCTCTTGACAGCGAAATCATCGACAAAAACCCATTCTTTCGAATCAAGGTTCCCGACTCTCAAGCTTTTGAGGAAACGGAGAAGGAAGCATTCACCATTGAAGAAGTCACTCAAATGCTTCAAGAACTGCCTTCTGAATGGAAAAGCATGGTCATCTTCTCCCTCTACACCGGAGGGCAACGTCTCGGAGACATGGCAACTCTCAAATGGGAGCAAATAGACCTTGAAAACGGAATGATCATTCTCCGAACGGCCAAAACAAACAGGCCCATGAGAATACCCATTGTTGCGACATTGGCCGAACATATCAAAACCTTGTCGCGGAATGGAGTATATGTCCATCCGGTAGCAGCAAGACGGTATGAGCGCAATGGCGCAGCCAATCTTTCCGAGCAATTCAGAAAAGAACTGGAATATTCCGGTATCGTCCCGAAACTCAAACCTTCAAATGGCAACCGTTCTCGCACTGTCTCTCCCAAATCCTTCCACTGCCTCCGGGCTACTGCTGCCACCCTGTTACACACATCAGGGGTAGATGCAGCTCTGGCCCGTGAAGTAGTAGGCCATGACTCAAAGAAGGCTCATCAGCTCTACATCCGACCAGATGATGAACAACGCCGGGCTGCCCTCGAAAAACTCGCGGACGCTATGACTCCTCCGTCCCCCGAATCAACGGATCCGAAGGGAGAGATTTGAGCAGTGAGGAAAAAGACAACTCGCTCTTCACCTCAATTTTCTCTGGTTCATAGGCTCCATCCATCTTATTCAGCTCCGCAATAGCGGACAGTTTGTTCGGCATCGTTATCTTGACAGTCGTGCCGAACTCGCTTTCTGTAACGCTGTGAGACTGGCACAAATCGGATTTTTCATCTACTTTGCCAATTGGAGTATTAACCACACGGGAAAGCCAGATCATACGTTGTTGTTTAGTCAGAATGAGGGGGCTTTCCGCTTTTTTATTCAATTCGGAAAGATACTCCTGAACCTTAGCATTTTTTAGCAAACGCGACGCATTTGCAGAGCATGTGGAGTCTTTGAGATTCTTTCCCCGTCCGTATGTATCACGGTAGGCCTTGGAACCATTCTTTCCATTTTCAAAATACCTTCTGGCAAATTCCTTTAGCATCTCTTCCTTCTTCATAACTCAAAAATTCCTTTGTTTGGATCCTGCACAATCGGAACAACACCGAATTTCCCTCTTTGACTCCATCGCATGTGGCGAACCATTTTCACGATAGTCCTCACGCCCTGCTGTGTTACATAAAACTTCCGTCGTGTTGTTGGCGATATGTCTGCTCTGTTGGCATGCTTCTTGCGAGTGAAAACCACATCTCCACTGTCAATCAGATACCCTAAAAGCCGCCCCACAGAAGGCAGGCTCAATCCTGTATGATTGGCAATGATGCCCGACGTGGCACCGGGGAACCGGGCAATCGTTGTCAGCACGGCCACTTGGGAAGCAAGCAACTGCTCCCCCGTAAAACAGATGGCGACATCGTTCAGAAGTTCCAAAGATGATAATACCTTCTTCATGACAACCTCCTCTTCCTTTCAAAGCAATAATCCGGGGCGTTTTCCACTTCGCAGACCACATTGTCCCCTCTGTACATTCGGGAAGCTATTCGCACGTCAATCGTCTTGCCTATATCATCGCTCAACAAGTTTGACGTCCACAATGTCCATTTCCCAAGTCTGCCGTCTGCAATTCGTACCAACATAGACCTTACGGCCTCCGTCGTATTTTCTGCCCCAATATCATCCAAAACGAGTACATAGGGATTCTCCACTAAATGTTCCACAATCCCAAAATCTCCGTCCCGGTAAATAGAAACCACCTTCTGCCACTTCCAGCACTGCACAAGCCAGCCAGGCCGTTCCTTCTTCAAAATGGCTGCCACCGCTTCGGCAAGGTGTGTTTTACCTACCCCGGACGCACCCAATAAGGAAAGCCACCGTCTCGGCCTTTGCTTGTTCAAAATGTCATTTACGAACCATTGTGCGGCCCGGTGCATGCTATGTACCTCTGGATGCACAGACTCGTCAAATCCGCCCATATCATAACGGACAGGCTTGTAGCCTCTCACAATCCCATCATGCGGATTATTGGCCGATTCCATAGCATCCCCAAGCAAAGAACTCACATGCTTCATCATCGTCTGTAACTCCTTCCTTCGTTGGCATCCTTCCTGGGCACATTCCCTTGTCGCCCCTTCTGGATATTGTTCACAGCCCATGATCGAGCATATTTCCGGGCCGCAGGCTTCCAATCAGCAAGAGGAATTCCCCTCGAATCCTTCCAACCTCTGGCCGCGAAATCGTCAAAGAACGACTCTGCACACCGGGCAAGCTCATCCCCTTTCGGGGCCTCAAGCAAAGCCGCCATAAAGCGGTGAACTTCCTCGCTACACCGTGGAAACTGTTCTACACAGTGGCTCCCAGATAATATATTCGTCTCCGTCTTCTCCTGATCCTTCGTCTCCGCCTTCGCCTTCGTCTTAGCCGCGGGTGGCGGCGGTTCGCCGCAGTCCGCCGCGCTTCGCCGCGAATCGCCGCGCAACTCCGCAAACTGCGGGAAATCGCTGAACAATTCCGCAATCTCTGGCGTGACAGGATAACGCGGTTTCGATTCCTTGCGAATACGTTGCCCATAATTCACAATTACCCCATATTGCTTCCCTTTGACCTCATAGAGACGGACAAGCCCGGCTGCCGAACAATCGTTCAGGCAACGTTGAATGTTGGTCTCCCTCATCTGGTCAAGTTTCAGCGGGTATAAGGATGGGCGAAGAATTGCGGGGCGAGCATCGAATAATCCAAAATCGTCACCAAGCGACAGCAAGCGGCGATAAAACACCTCAGCTTCCCAATCGAGCGTATTCACTCTTTCGGAAGTCAAAATCCCATCTCGCAAAATCCTTGTTGGCATATTGAAATCAATTATTTAGTTAGAGTATAGCAACTTTTCCATAACCACTATTTTGAAGAGTATATAACAAAGGAGCTTCTGCATTATTCCACGCCACAAGGCAACTCGGCGCGTTGGGCTGGTTGCCATAAGCTTCTCCGTCTGGGCGGCAAAAGCGGATGCGGCCCCGCCAAAGGAAGAGGTAGCGGGCGCGGGACAACACGCACCGCTGGAACCACCGGGTATCAGAGCGCATGAAAATGAGTGCCAGACCTCCGCTCTGGTGCATGCTCATGCGTTCCATGAACGCTTCTGCCTCGTTGCCGTAGGGAGGGTTCAGCCACACTCTCCCCTCCCAGGGCAGCAGAAGACCGTTGTCTTCCACGGTGTAATTGATGCGGGCACAATCCCACGGGCGAACCGTAGCGGCGCAGGGGTCCGTGTCAAACTGCCCCAGCAAGTCCAGGACGTAGCGCGGAGTGAGCCAGACATTAGTAGTCTTCTCCGTTCTGGCAGTATTAAAGGTGTTCATGATTCCTCCTTTCCGTCCGCCAAGGCTTCCCCCACATGGGCTAGTCCGTTTATCAGCAAGTTACGCAGATTTACATCCGTGTTCTCCCCCACGGCGTCCGCCGCCTCTCCAATGCCAAACGCCGCGGTATATTTCTTGACGTCCTTGTCATGGAGATAGCCAATCAGGAAACGCAAGGCATCTTCCGTAGTGACTTTCCGCTCTTTGAGATTGTCATAGAGCTGCTGGACGGCGGCTCCCTTGGTATTACCGTAAGCGATCAGCCCGTAGTCATCATACAGGGTGCATAACTCCGCGATCATGTCGATGTTGCCGACAAATGCGGAATACTGCGGCCTGCACCAACTGGACCTATGCGTTCCGATCCGGTGCCGGTTGGCCTTGGCCCAGGCGTCCGCTTCCGGTGACAGCCCCGCGGCATAGGGTTTCCGGCTGGGGTCACGGGGCGGCAGGTCAAAGAGACACTCCTTCATTCCCCCTCCTTTCTGCTTTGGAGCCTTCCGAGCAAAACTCGGAATGCAGTTGCCGCCACAGCCGGTACTTGTCCGTTGCCAATGGCTTTAAGGCGGTCCACTCTAGCGGCCACCCCATGAGCCACTCGACCCACGTCGGGTTCAGCTGACCACCATTCCCCGCAGTCATTTGTCTCCGCTCGTCCGGCGTGATAATCCCCTTGGCTTCCAAGTCTTTCATTTTCAGGAAACTCCCCGTCCCCCCGCACATGCCCTGGGTGCGGGGTGTTGGAAACTGTGAAACCACAGTTATCAATTTCTTCCCTGTTTTCCGGTTGCTTTCCTTGCCGCCGCAACTGGCGGTTGGAGTAGGAAACATCCGGACAAATTCGGACAATCCCTGTTGCCTGCTGTTCGGGCCACGTCTCTTGTGATCCGAGGCAAGGGGGCTCGGAAACATCTCTACAAACTCGTGTGGATTGGGCAGCTTGTTCCCCTCCCGAAACTTCTCGCTCCGCTTCTTCCCGGAAGCGGTTGGAGTTCCAATCCATACACCTTTTTTCAGCAAGGCTTTCCGGGAATTCGACCCTCCGTCGAGACCTTTCGTTGTTGCGGTCGGCCACATTATCCCCGGCATCCAGCCTGTGGAGGCTACATCCATCAATGACTTGGGACCCCGTGTATTGCTCCCCTTGTTTGGGGCGTTGCAAGCCGTCGGCGTGGGGATCATGTGCAAGTATCCAGATGCGTTTCCGGACGTGCGGGGCTCCCACGTCGTCCGCTCCCAGCACAAGCCATTCCGCATCGTACCCGATTTCGGCAAGATCACCGAGGACTCTGGCAAGTCCTCTGCCCACAAGCAGAGGTGAGTTTTCCAGGAATGCGAATTCCGGTCGTACCTCATTGATAATTCGGCGCATTTCCCGCCAGAGCCCGGAGCGGGCGCCGTCAATGCCGGCGCCTTTTCCCGCGGCTGAAATGTCCTGGCACGGGAAGCCTCCAGATACCACGTCAACAAGGCCGCGCCACGGTCGTCCGTCAAAGGTGCATACGTCATCCCAAACCGGGAAAGGCGGGAGTAGTCCGTCATTCTGGCGGGCGAGCAGTACGCTTGCGGGGTAGGGGTCGAGTTCGACGGCGCAGATGGTTCGGATGCCGAGCAATTCGCTTCCGAGTATGCCTCCACCAGCGCCCGCGAAAAGATGTAGCTCATTCACCCCCCCTCCTTTCCAGTATCGCCGCTTGCTCGTCAGTGATATACTGCCAGGACTGCGGCGGCCGGGTCAGGCCGATGGCAGAGAGCGGCACGGCGGCGGGCAGCCTCACGGGGTCCTGGACGCCCCAGGCGTAGCAAGGCAGGTAGGAGCGTAGGTGCTCCCCTGTTACGCAAAAGTCCTCTATAAAATCATCAGGGAGACAGCGGAATGGCATGTGGCGCATGCGTACATAGGAGACCATCCGGCATTTGCCAATGATTGCCCGCTCGCCGTCCTTCCCGGACTCGTAGGTCCACAGCGTGACGTGTTCCCCGCGGGGGATGCGCGGGGCGTTCTTGCGTAGTTCCCACGGTTTTTCCCCGGACAGGATTTTACCAGAGAAAGGCCGCCTGACGGATATGAGGATGTTAATCATTGCTGACCCCCTTTCCTTTTCATGATTTCCGCAATGGAGTCCAAATGTGCGGCACACAGCCTCATATATCGGGCTAGAGTCATAGCGTCTTCCGGCAGGTCAAGAGTATGCTGGATAGATAAATCAACATACAGAGGACCACCTTGCGGAAGATTGGTTTTCAACTCTATGCCTTTTTCAAAATGCAATTCAGTTCTCATCAGTCCCTCCTTTCAAAAATGATTTCCACCTGTCCGGCGTTTGCCAGATCATGCACGCGGTCAATCCCGGCACAATCCAGCGTCCGGTCGTCAATGCCCAGGGCCTTGCAGGCTCCGTCCAGGTACGCCTTGCAGCGGGCAAGGCAGTTGTCCGCATCCGGTTTATTGCCCTTGTAAAACCAGATCACCCGGTAATGCGTGGGCTGCATCTTGTGGCCTCCCAGGGCTTCCAACGTCACGGCTCCGGCCATGGTCCGGGCGCGGCGCTTGGCAGCCGTCTTTTGGAATCCCGCCACCTGTGCCCCCCTCTGTGTGAGGGGGGCTTGGGCATTGGGAGACAGGCAGCGCGGCGTGTGGGGTAAGGTAATGGTCAGCGTGGTCATTACTCCGTACCTCCTTCCTTATTTGCAAAAAGACGAATTATCTGCAAAGCTGCATTGGCAAGGATGTTATTTTCCTTATCTATATTTTTATGTATAATGCGGAGATGAAGGAGAGTATATTTCCTGTTGGAAAGAATAACTTCTGTTAGATCGTAATCTTCAAGAATCGTCCACACCTGATCAAACCTCGTTTCGAGGGTGAATCCCTCTTTCATACAAGGTTTGAGGGACTTTATTTCTTCAATCACCGTGAGATTGGATTTCCGGCTCATGCTGCACCTCCCCCTATCTCCTTCACGGATCCTTCGGAAACCTTCGTAGAAGCACACTTGGCAAGAGTCTTCCGCAGCCACTTCTTCGATTCGTCTACAGTGGTCTGGATTCCTTGGAGCTTCCTGACGGAGTGCACCAGTTTATCCAGCTCTGTAATCCCCACTTTGCAAACTGCGGTAAACTCTGCCGCCCCGATTCTATCGGGGAACAGCTCATGCAAAACATTATAAGCCGCTGCTGGGTCTGTTACCGTAAATGCCTTCTTCCCGGAAGTAAGGCATAACCCAGGAATTTCCTGTTCGGCCTTCAAATCGGCTTTTACCTTCGCCTCCACAGAAGCGGCCCATTTCTTGGCGAGTTGAGCGAGGTCGTAGGCTTCCCTACGTTTTTCCGGGGACCACTGTTCCCATGAGGCCACCAAATCCCCGGACGTCACATTCACCAGGGCCATCTTCACTGCCGGACACGCCGTCTTGGCACGACAATACCGACAAGCTTTTTCATCGGGGCGCAGTGGAGCGTTGGGAACCTCCGCATCGGCAATAATCTTTCGCAGATACCTTTCTGCTGCATCCAAATGTTCGGGGAGGAACTTCACAAGCTGGGGCTTCCGGCGGCTCACGTAAGGCTGGATAATCCCTGCAAAAATGGTAGAGGGACAAGAACCCAGCTTATACCGGAGCAAGACGGCAAGGGCGGCAAGCTGGCGGTTCTGGTCAACGGGATCCACGGCAAGACGTCCGAACTTGTAATCCAGAATCAGGGCAATGTCTTTGAGGGGAGAATAATACACCTTGTCCGGCTTACCGGAGAAAATGACATTACCGTCTTCATCCGTAGCAAACATCCGCTCTTCCCGGATGATCGTCAGATTGGAAGCTTCATCGTCGAAAATATCCTCTACAAGCTCTCCTTCCGCCTGGAAGCAGAACTCAATGAGTTCTGCCTGTTCCGGGTCGTCCGGTGTCCGGTTATGCTCCATGCAATCATGCAGATACGTTCCCGTTGTTGCATCCTCGCTTTCTTCTTCTGGTGGACATTTTGATTCAGCAAGCCAACTTCCGGGGCACTGGGCAAGGCGGAAAATACCGGATGCAGAAGGGCGTCCCATGCGGGAATCTTTGTTAATAGGAGTAGTCTTCATATATACTTTATCCTTTCTATATATTTGATTATTAGGACTAATATTAACGTCGTCTAATGAGCTAGCATAGTTCCAAACATGCCTCCTCCTTCTGGAACATCCAGACCGGGAATACCATCTTTGAAATTGTTAGATGCGGGGTCCGGGGAAGGGGCAGGAGCTTCCGGTACTGATGGAATGTTGGGATCCTTCACCTCACTCTGTTCTTCCGTCGGAAAAACATCATTCATGCGTATCATCCCGTCGGCAATGGACGTATAAACCCTTCCAAGACGATACACCTCGGCCATCGTCATATCGTTGGGTTCCAAGGAATGCCCCAACTTCTTCTCAAGCTGGGAGCGCGATACACCCAATTCGAGGAACTTGGCTTCCATGGACTGGATTCTTTCAGGCAGCTTTTCTGCATTGTCATCCTTCTTCAAGGTCGCGGAAACTATTTCCAAGGCTTCTTCGGTAAGCCATCCGGGCACAACCTGTAAAATACAGGCACGGATGCGGCGGCTCGCCATATTGGCGCACAGTTCGTAAATATCCCGCTCATTGTCGAGGGCGACGCGCAGCATTTTCCCGGTCTTTTTCCCTCTGGAATCGGTCTCATTCTTGTCACGGGTATGAGGCACGGAAAAAGAAATTTCTCTCCTCACGTTCGTTTCTTTATCAAAACAATAGGCGACACATTCCGATACATTGCAGCCGTTTCCGTCCGCGCCTTTGGGATCCCAGTGCCGGGCAACTTCCTTCCACCCAGCTTCTGCATTCCCCCAGGCGGAAATAAGGGCCTCCGCCAGTCGAATACTCGGCCCCTCCACAGAAGTTCCCCCTCTTGGAAAAACATAAGTGGCAGAACGGGCTAAAGACAACTGGGAACAAGACTGCTTCATGCGGTCTTTAACACCATCCACATCACGAGGAAATTGCTTGGCAATCCAGATAGACGCCAGCACCTCGGTTACGGCTGCATTAGCTGTAATGGCAGCCAAGGCACCACCTCCGGCGGCAGCCTGCATGGCAAACGGGTTGCCCTGTGCTTGTGGTTGAAGAGAATTTGTAGTATTCATCATCTCGTTACTTTGTTTGTTGGTCATTTCAATTCACGGGTAACAGGCCGGGGTTTGGCTGCAACCGAACCCCGGCCATCTGATTAGCCAATGTTGACAACATGGACAGAAACGGATGGATTAGCGTCGAGCTTCTTCTCTTTTGCCAACTTGAGAAGGTCATCTAACACTAAGCCGATTTTCGCATGGGCCGACATGGCAGCAATAGAACACATCATATAACTCGCGGGTTTCGGCAACTCATTAAGGGCCTTTTCAATATCATTCGCTACGTCATGTAATTTTTCGACCAAGTTGGCGAAAGACTCATCCATCTTGTCCTCGCTTGGGGATGGTGTTGCGGCAGGGTCACAGCAGGCTTCATCCGGCGTGCAGTTCTGCGTATTCTTTTCTTCGGTGGTATCCATTGTATTTATTTTCTATTGATTATTGCTTCTGGCAGAACCGCTCCCAGTGCGGGATGATTTATTTAAACCATCAAAAACTTTTTCGGGGACTTGTCCCCATGCCGGGCTATCAGGGCAGAACCCGGAATGGGGAGACTTCCCGGCCTTCAACTCGGTATCGTCCTGGCTCACTACCAGCCAGAAGACCCATCCTCCAAACGCACCAAAAGCCGCTGCGCCAAGACATTCTCCGATAAACTTCAAAACCTTTTTCATGACACTTGGGAATGGGCTTCTAAATACTCATCCAGGCTCTTCTTCTGGATTCGGATAAAAGGACGTTTCCTGCTTTTCCTCACTCCATTGCGGAAATTCAACACAGCCGTTTTAATAGGCATGCCCTTTTCCTCCGCATCCTTCATGATTCGGAACAGCGTAGTTCGGGAAATCCCGTAAACCGCTTCAACATCCTTCGGGCTGTACCATTCCCTCTTTTCTGATATGGGCAGCAACTTAGGCATGGCACCCCCCCTCCTTAATAATGTGTCGGGCTGATTGCCATTCCATCATTAGTCTTTGAATCAAAAGAAGATAATGAAAAGGAATGTCTCTTCTTTCCTTAAACCACTCCTCCACGGCAGATTTGGAAATACCACATTCAGAAGCTAACCATTCCCTGTCTTGGCCTATTACTTTGAGCCAAGAATTCACATCTTCTTTTGTAATTTTCCCTTTTCTTGGTACAGGTACAAAGGAAGGCATCATCTGCTTGGATACTGCTTCCAAAATCACCTTTAGAGCCTCATCTGGCGTCACATGGTAGGCAGAGGCAACGCCAAGAAGATAGATACTTGCTCGGTGACTAAATTCCGCTGGATTGATCTCCATTGCTGATTTCGTCTGCATGAACTAAATATCCGATTTTTTTCGGAATAGTCAACAATTAAATCCGAAAAAACTTCCATCTTGTTGATAATTATTACCTTGAAATCCGAAAAAAATCGGATAACCTAGCATTCATGAACCCGACTAAGGAAGACATCAAGCAATGGCTAAAGAGTGAGAAAAAGGATCGCCAATGGCTTGCTGAACAGTGCTATGTAAAAAAATCAGCAGTTGATAAGTGGTTTGAGAAAGGAAAAGATATTCCTCCTGCCAAGGTTGCACTCATCAAACAACTCATGGATAAGCCGATCGTCCGTGACTTCGGCAATCCTCCTGGTCTCCCGGAAACGGAACTGAAGAATAAGCTCTTCGTCGCGCTTGACCCTGAAATACAAAATGCCCTCGAAATACAGGCACACATGAACGGGATGAGCCTTTCGGCTTACTGTTCTCTCATTCTAGAGCGAGCGGCAGATCATGGTTATGAATTCATCAATGATATACTTGCCATGTTTGAAAAAAAATGGAAGGATAGCAAACAGGATAAATAACTGTTAATTATTCATAATCATGGAACTCAAGAATTTCGTCAGAGACACAATCAACCAAATATGTGAAGGTATCGGACTTGCTAAACAGGATCAATCCCAACACGGAAATATGCCTGTTGCTCCCGCACTCGTTTTCACGGAAGAGAATCTGGAAGGTAAAGCCATTTATCACGAAGAGAGCATTACCTTCGATGTATCCGTTGTTATTGAAGAGCAGAAAGGCAAGCAAGGAGAATCAAAAATTTCAGTACTCTCTTGTGTTGTTGCAGGAGGAGAGCTTAACAAAAAATCAACCCAGCAAACAACACAGAGGATTCAGTTCTCCGTTCCGTACATTCCGGCTGCTTGTACTGCGCCGAAAGAAGAATAGCGTATGAGTTTACATACTCAACATGGGGACAGCCATCCCAACAAACCGATACTTATAGTTAGGGATGCCGACAGAATCAGCCCCCCTAATACAATACCCAATAACTTTGGTTTGTATCCCTTGAAAAATCCAAAGGATGCCACTACTCCGTAAATAAAAATGCTCAAAGAAGCCGGGACAACAAGAAGGATGTAGAAAATCCAGTATAGCATATCAAAACTCCCTTTCTGCTTTTCTTCTAAAATACCAGGGAAACAACTTCTTCGCCCCCTCTTCGGACAACGCCCGGCGTGTAAACTTCGCCGCTACCCACTCATCGCGCTCCTCTCCGGTAGTGAACATCCGCAGGCGTAAGGTGGGAATCCGTGTTTCTTCGATGGCGTAAAACCTGATCATTCGCAGAAAAACGTAACAAAAGCGGCAGCGAATGTCAGGCCCTTTTTAACACCGTGAGCATATCCGGGGCACGGTGGCCCGCTCTATCATGGCCCCATGAAAAGAGTGGCCTTCAACGGCGGAGAACTGTCACCGGAACTCGCCCTGCGCTCGGACATGGACGTCTACATGCGCGGCGCGCAAACCTTGGAAAACTTTGACGTCTCCCAAATGGGCGGTATCCGTCGCCGCCGTGGCATGCGTCCATTTGCCGATGCTTTGGAAGGCTCCCGCATCATTCCCTACATCTACTCCACGGATGACCGTTACATAGTGGAAATCAACTCGGAAAAACTCCGTGTCTTCAATACCTCCGGCGCGGTCATTTCGGAACATGACTCCTACATCGGCAGCATAGACAAGCTGCGTTTCAAGCAAGTCAACAGCCTGCTCATTCTCACATCGCCGGACTACCCCGTCATGGTACTCAAGCGCAACAGTGCAGGGGAATGGACATTTGAAGAATTCCAATTCAAAAGCGTTCCATGGCGTGAGGAAGGCTACCGGGACTACCCCGTCACCGTCTCGCGGGATGCTTCCGGGGACTACTCCGTCTCCTTTCCTGAAGAACTTGAAGATGTCGAAAGGGAATGCAGCTCTGGCGACATCCTTCGCATCTCCTACTACACCACCCAGCAAGACCTCTTCAACTATGCCTCCCAGCTTCTCAACGGTGTCTCCATCATCACCGTCCTCTCTCCATCCTCCAACATCGCCAAAGGGCAGAAAATCGCCCGGCGCACGGATGAAACCAAACGCTACTACTCCTGCACGAGTGACTGGACAGGATCCACCTCATTTGTCACCGGATTAACGGCCCCGGAAAACTACCCGGACAACTTCCTTGCCGCAGAATCCATAGACGGCTACGACCAAGTCACTCCCATCAATGCACTCGCCCAGGGAATGAGCTTTAAAAAGGGAGACAAAATCGTTCTGGACTCCGGTTACTGGGAATACTGGACGTGCACCAAAGACTTCAACGCCGCCTCCTACGTCTCCGGTTCCGTCGCCCCGGAAGACTACCCCGGTTACTTCATCCGCGGCCTTGCCATTGGCTCCGCCGCCCCATGCCGGGGGACATGGCAATTCTACTGCTCCGGCTCGTGGATTGGCGAATACGAAGTCCGCCGCTCCTACGAAGGCCGGGAACTCACCGACGAATGGGAGACCCTCGGAAACTCCTACTCCCGCATCGGTTCCACCTCCAACACCCTTCTCACCGGAGACGAACAAAAAGAAGAATGCTGGCTGCGCTTCTTCATCACCCGCTCCCGGTATGAAGGAACTTCCATCATCAACGGCTTTCCTGCGGACTCGTGCAGCAACCGACTCGTTATCTCACCCTACAAACATGACATGCTCCTCCGTTACACCACCGTCGAAGACGAAAGCGGGGAAATCATCTCCTCCTCGTGGGACTACATCAACGACATCAAGCTCAACTACACCGGATCCCGCGACGTCATCGACTGGTCATGGCAGGCATATAGCGACAAATACGGCTATCCCTCCCTCTGCGACGTCTACAACCAACGCCTCGTCTTCGCATCCACCGCGGCCCAGCCTCAAACAATCTGGATGTCCGCCACGGACGACATCAACAACTTCCATGTAGGAAAAACGGATGACTCCGCCCTGGCCGTGACCATGTCCACCACCACACAGAACCCTATCTGCTGGCTCATGGCGCAGGGCGCGCGCCTCCTGCTCGGCACCTCGGATGCGGAATGGGTTGTCTCATCCGGTGGCAGCCAGGCCATCACCTATGCCAACGCCCGCATCGACAACCACGGCTACGTTGGCTCCGCAGACACCCCGGCAATCATGGCGACGGACAAAGTCGTCTACTTCGAGCGCGGTTCGGGCCGTCTCTACCAATACGGATATGACTTCTCCTCGGACGCTTACGTCTCCCGTGACCTCACCGTCTTTTCTGACCATATCCTTCGCAATGGCGGCGGCGTCCGCGACGGTTGCTTCATCCGCAAGCCGGACTCCCGCGCCTTCTTCGTCCTGAACAACGGCACCGCCGCCCTCATGACCTACAACTCTCTTCATGAAGTCAACTGCTGGCATCGCTACACCACCTCGGGAACCCTGGAATACTGTGCCGTTCTCCCCAACGGTACGGAATCGGACTCCCTCTACCTCATCGTCCGGCGGGCCGACGGGCGGTACATTGAAGTCATCGACGACCAAAGCCCCTATATAGACCGCTACGAACACGACTACACCTCCACCATGATCACCAACGCCCTCACCAGCGTTGAATACCGGGCCAGACAGCAACCCGTGGCGGAAATCAAATTCTGCTTCGCGGAAGAAACGGAAGTGGAAGGCATACAAATCACCACGGACGGCACCACATGGGACAACCTTGACCGCAATGACCCCACCATCCCCAAAGGCTGGAACTCACTTGTCTCCTCCGGGCACTGGGACTATGACGTCATCGTCGGTATCCGTGTAACCGGAGAACGTCCTCTCCACATCCTCGCCATACAAGGCTGAAACATGGAGCTGACGCCAGTTCAATATGCCACCCTGAAAATCCTCCTATCCAACCGCGAATGGCGGTTGAACCACCTCTACCATGTCGTCAACAAAGACGGCAAAATCGTTCGCTTCTCTCTCAACTGGGCGCAGCGGCAAATCCACAGCGGCCTTCACCACTACAACAACATCCTCAAAGCCCGTCAGCTTGGTATCTCTACATACACCGCCTTGCTCATCCTGGACATGTGCATGTTCACGCCCAACTACACCGCAGGCATTGTAGACCGCACCGGGCCGGAATCCAAAAAGAAACTTGCCAAAATCAAATTTGCCTTCGACCACCTTGACCATCTTCCTCAAACCCCTACGCAGGAGGACTTGGAGCTGGCCGCCATTGGCGCGTGGCTCAAGGAAGAAATGAAAGGCTGCTACATCGGAGCCACGGAAGCCAAATTCCCCAACGGCTCCACCATCTACGCCGGAACATCCCTGCGCGGCGGCACCCACCAATTCATTCATGTCTCTGAACTCGGATCCGTTGCCGTCCATAACCCCTCCAAGGCAGAGGAAACCATCACGGGTACCCTCAACTCCATTGATCAAACCGGAGTCGTCATCCTGGAATCCACTCATGAAGGCGGCCAATACGGCCTCAACTACCGCCTCGTCACGGAAGCAATGGACTTGGTCGGTAAACCACTCACTCCTCTTGACCCTAAATTCTGGTTCTTTAGCTGGGTGGAACAACCCGAATACCGCATCAAAGGCGGCAAATTCTCCGGCGCGCCGGAACTTGCCAAATACTTTCATAGCCTGGAAACCGACTACGCTATCACCCTCGATGAAGAACAAAAGGCTTGGTACGAATCCAAAAGCCGCACACAAGGTTATAAAATGAGACAGGAATACCCCACCGTCCCGGATGAAGCCCTCAACCCCATAGCCAGTGGGGCCATCTACGGCAGCCAGATCAACCGTCTCCGGGAACTGGGCCGCCTCACCGCGGAATATGAACCGGATCCCTACCGTCCCATCTACGCCGTCTTTGATAAAGGCATGGCGGACTTCACGTCCATCTGGTGGATCCAGCCCCGCCCGGACGGCCTCTTCTCCTTCCTGGACAACTATACCGCCAACGGCCTCCCCCTTGACCACTACATCGCGGAACTCCGTAAAAGGGACGCCCTCTTTGGCCGTGTCAAAGACGTTATCCTCCCGCATGACGGCGTCAACCGGGATTTCAATGGAGTGAAGTATTTTGAAAAACTGGAACAGGCGGGTTACTCGACCATTCTCGTCAAGCGCACCTCGGACGTGTGGGCCTCCATCGACAGTACGCGCACCCTGCTACGCCATGCCGTCATTCATGCCCGTTGTTCGCAGAAAACAACTCTCCCCAACATGAAGGAAGGCTACATCTCCGGGGTAGATGCGTTGGCCAACTACAAAATGGCTCCACCGGGTAAGAACGGTGTTACCCGGAACGAACCCCTGCATGACATCTGTTCTCACGCCTGCGACTCCCTCCGCACCTTTGGCGACGCTTGGGCCGCTGGATATATTGCCAAGGGGACGGGATGGAAGAACGATGATGACGACGAAGGCGTCCGCTCTCCATACTCTGGCCTTGCCCGTGGCGCGGAGAGCCTATATCTATAGTGTTTTACAAAAAAGGAATCGTGATACAAAATATCGACATGGATAAGAAAACGAAGAAGGAACTATGTGGTACATGTGGTAGAGAAACAAATTGTGAAGTCATAATCAGTGAGAGTTCACGTTCTAATGGAGATTATGAAGATCCAACCGAAGTGGTATTATTAGTTACGAAATGTCTTGGTTGCAATAAATATACTGTATCAGAAGTGACTATCTGTGAATCCGATGTGTGTTACGATGAATACGAAAGACCTTTTTATCCTCAAACCACAAAAATTATATATCCTAAATATTATAATAAAAACATAAGTAAAGAAAAGTTTATTGAATCATTTAAAACAAAAATAGAAGAACTCGGTTCTTGTTGTCCTCCCGAAATATTATTAATTTTACTTGAATGTTTATGCGCGTACGAATCTAGATTAAATACTCTTTCTACTGTCGGTCTTCGGATGATTGTAGACTCTGTTTGCCAAGAGAAAGAAAAGAGCGGTGAAATACCGAAAGCAAAAAGAGATGATTTGTTGGAAAAAGGTTATATAAATAAAGAGCAAAAAGCAATATTAGAGAAAATTGTGGATTATGGAAATGATGCTGCTCACAAGTTTAATCATCTGAAAAATAATGATATTGAAATATGTTTCGATGCTATTGAAATATTATTGAAAAATATATATCATTTGCCAAAAATTAAAATCAAACTCCCAGAATCAAAAAGAAATAAAAGGTAGACTGTTATTCAAAAAGCCCCGTCCGGCATCACACCGGGCGGAGCTTTGACTATGCAATAACCAACATGCAGGGTTTCAATCCACGCGCCAGATACGGCGCGAAAATTTACGCCACTGTTTCTTTACAGGGCATCAGGAAGAACATCTCCTTATCCTTTCGGGTGGCACCGGAGGCTGCCTTCACAAGAATCTGTTCCCGCACGCCGATATATTCGGGCCGCGGTTCAATGCGGAACTGGGCATCCTTCCAAACGCCGAACTCCACGCGGGACTTCAACCAGGCAACGCACATGCGGTTCCCGTCTTCATCCAGCGGCAGCATATTCGTCACCAGGAACTTCACGCCAAGGAAAGCGTTCACCTCCCCGTTCGTCAAGCTCTGGAACCCGTAATTGCGGTTCTGCGTCTGTTCCAACAGCAGCATATCCATGTGCTGCGCCGGAGTAATGGCAACCACGATCTCTTCACCACGGCCAGCCTTGAACATGTCAATCATCTGGTAACGGGCGCGGAGCAGGGCAATCTTGTCAATCAGCATCCCGGCGGCGGTCTTCGTGCCCTTGGCGGCATAATCAACCGGAATCACATTGAAAGAATCGGGAGCCGTATCGAGTTCTTCAATAGTCGCTCCGTCATCTCCCGTATAATTCGGTGCCAGAATCCCGCCGCACACACCGTCTGCCTGCGTGCGGACGCGGTACTTCCCGGACGTCTTATCCTTCATCACGCCCAGGATGACCTCATCATTCATGCGGGCCAGGGCCTTCCTTTGCTCGCTCATGACGTGGGACGCCGTGAAATCCAGCGTGTCCATATCCATCTTGTCGTCCTCTTCCAGCGGAATCGCATTGTAAAACTTGCGCTTTCGCATCGTGCGCTTGCCGAACGGAATATCCTTCCATTCAACCTTCTCGAAGCGTCCTTCGTACTCCTGCATTTCCGTCTTGCCATAGGCGGGCATTTCGACGGCCTTGCCGGAACAGTTGGGATGAATCGTCACATACGGCTTCACCAGCTCGGTATCCTGCTGAATCTGTGTCTGCCACTTCGTTTCCCGCTTGGTGCGGAACATCTTTGTAATATCTGGGGTAAGTTCCATGCACCGCTTATCGCATTCCCCAGCCTTCCGGCTGCATGCTTGCCCCGTTAAAAAGCTCCCTCACGTTGTTAAAAACGCCCCCAAACTTAACACCGCAAGCATACACGCACGGCATCCCCCTTGCTTAATATGCCCGGTATGGACAAGGTCACCTTCTTTCAACAAAGTCTTCAAACCCTGGGAGACCGTGAATACAAGCGGGACTCCCCCACCGGGAAAGCCTGTGACCTCTGGTTCCCCTCCGTCATGCACGAAGCCCTCAACTACGGAGCATGGAGCTTTGCGACAAAAACCACAGAACTCCCGCCGGAAGAAGACGGCACCTACACCCTCCCGGAAGACTGCCTCCGTCCCTTCAAAATAGATGCGCTGCGATACCGGATTGACGGAAACAAAATCATCGTGGAGCAAAGCCGCGCCACCTCCGGTAAAAACACCCTGACCCTCCGCTACATCTCCAACGCGCTTGCCAAGGCGGAACACCTCCCGGAGACTCAACCCCTTTTTATCCGCGGCGTTTCCCTTCTGCTCGCGGCCCGCATGGCCGTTAAAATCACTGGGGAACCCCAGCTCGCCTTAAACCTGGAACAAATGGCGGCGGCTGCCCTCTCAAACGCCCTTCATCAAGACGCGCTCACCCAGTACAGCAATGACCAACATCCGCTGGACGACATCCTTCAATCCTCCATCATCAGCTAACCATGGGACAAATCATTGGCAACCTCGGACAAGCCAAAACCTACAAGGCCCAGGCATCCGTTGCACTCGCACAGGGCCGCGCCCAAAAAGCCGCAGCCAGTAAGCGGGCCTTCAACCTTGAAGAAGAAGCCCGTTCCGACTCCATCCTTGCGGGAAAGAACATGATGCGCCAGCGGGAAAACCAGACCGCCGCGCAGGCCACTGTCCGCAACGCCATCGCATCCTCCGGCTTCACCAGTCAGGGATCCGGCCAGCAGGCGGAAATCGCCACGGCGGACATCTTTGAAACTGCCATCCGTGACATGGCCCTCTCCAACGCCATCAGCGACTCCAACAAACGGTATGCGGCGGACGTTTCCCGCTATCAGGGAGACCTTGCCATGCAACAGGCGGAAGCCGCGGCCTCCCAATACCACAGCTTGGCAAAAACGGCCAGGACATCCGCGTTCATTCAGGGCATCGGATCCGTGGGAGCGGGTGCCCTTGGCTACGCGCTGGGCTACCAGCAGACGGATCCCGTCACGGGCAAAACGACCACCATGTCGGGGTGGAAAGGCGCGCAGGCCGCGTACAGCAACGCCTATGACCTCTCCGGTTCCATGCTGCAATGGGCACCCGGTACAGTAACGGCAGGCCGCAACTCCTCGGCCAATGCGGGCAACTCCATCTTCCAGCTCTTTGCTCAACTCTTTCCCGGAAAATAACCATGCGCCACTGTCCCACGGAAGCCTACACCTACCTTGAAGCCAGGGAACCCGGCCTCTACCATGCCCTCATACGCACCACCATTGCGGCAGGCGGCATCATTCACTCCGCCCCTGACTGCTTCTGTCTGGCAATTCCCGCGCCGGATGACCCGCGTACCGTCGTCATCCTCTTCCAATGCTCGGAACTCCCCGCCCTTTGGCGGCTGGCGAAAATGTACCGTCATCGCTTCGACAAAGTCCGCTTCCGCCGCGACTTCAAAAACCGCTACCCGGAGCGCACCGTCCACATCGTCCGCTTCATGCGTAAAAGAAAACTCGCTGCCCTCGCTGCAAAGAAATCTTAACTATTCACTTTTAACTATTAACTTCAATATCCCCTATGCCGGAACTTCCTATGTACACCGGGGCGCATGCCCAGCTCGGAAACGGGGCATCCCCGCTCCCCACGCCTGACATCGGCATACAGGCTGCCCAGCGCGCCAACCAGCGCGGGGCAGCCGCTCTGGATGAAACTGTCAACCAATACTACCGAATCCAGGACTTCGGGGAATCACAAAAAATAGAAAGCCGTCTCCGTGAACAAATCGCTGACTTCGACGTGGAATTCAAACGCCGGGCCGCCCTCGCCCCAGGCTCGGAAAACGCCCTGTATGACGACCGTGGAACTCTTATGGAAGACCAGCTCGATAAACTCGTCGGAGAATACACCGACAACATCGGGGAACTCCAAGGCAACTTCATCAACCCGGAAGCCCGTATGCGTTCCGATGCCATGCGCTTCCACGTCAGCGGCGACCTGAAAAAAAGGGCCTACGGAAAAGCGGCGGAACTCGGCATCCAGAGCACGCGGGAACACTTCCAGAACAACTATGACCTCGCCATTCGTAACGAAGACTACTCCGGGGCCGGGTACGCCATCACGGACGCACGTGACAACGGCGTCATCACCGCAGAAAAAGCGGACATCATGCTCCTTGACCTTCGGGACACCGCTCTCATGGCCCGCGCCCAAAAACAAAGCGAAGAAGACCCCGTCGCCTTCTGGAATGAACTGGACGACGACGGCAGCCCTTACGCCGTTCTCCCCTCCTCCAAACGCATGCAGCTCCAACGCCTCGCTTCCCTCTCCATGCAGGGATTCAGCCGTTCCTTCGTCAAATCCGTGGAAACAGGCAACGCCAGGGCGGAAAAAATCCCCGGTTCCAAAACCTCAACAACCTCCACAGGCAACGCAAAAAAAGAAAAGGAAATCTACAACCCGGCTCCCTCCAACATCACCCGCAATCTTCATGCCCTCTGGCGCAAATACAACGGGGACTTCAAGGAAGGGCAGGGAAAAATAGACGCCATGCCCTTCCTTGCGGAACAGGGCCGCGCCATGATCACCTCGCCCCATGACGAAACGGAGGCGGAAATGGTCATCGCCCTCTACAAGCAATTCGGGCAGGGGGAAGACTACGCCAAAGCCATGGTCAAGCAATGGCAGGAAGACCTCGCCCGCCCGAAGGGCCTTGACCCCAAAGTCACCTTATCCCATGCAGCCCAGGTAGGCTACTTTACCAGGGCGGAAGACGCAGCCATCCTTGCTCTTGAACAGGAAAAAGTGCAGAAACAGGAAGACGACGAATGGACGCCGGAAGATGAAGCCCGGCTCAAAGCCGCCAAAGACCGGAGAAAAGCTGCGGCGGAAAATGCTCAATCCCTCCTTCTCGCCAATCTGGACATCTGGAAAAACGACCAGCAATACAACGGCGGAAAAGAAAAAAAGGAACTCACGGAACTCGAAATTGCAAACCGCCTGTGGGACACCATCGCCAACTACACCCCGGGCAACAGGGATCAGGTTCAGCAGGACAGCTATCGGCAACAGGAAGCCGTCAACATCACGGCAGCCAGTGACAACTACATTCGGAAGCAGGCCGCAGCTCAAAGCCGCAACCTTGACCTGAAAGCGGAACTGTCCGTTACCAACCGCCTTAATGAAGAAGAACGGAAAGCCGCGGAAAAAATGATCGCAGACATCAGGCGCAGGGAAGAAGAAGCCTACCGCCGCACGCAGCCCGTGGACTCCATCGTGCCCGTCAGCCGGAACAAAGAACTCCCCTCCCAATGGGGAGACGACGGCCAGGAACCCGTTCTCTACGTTCCGGAAGGCTGGTACGCGGAAGGAATCACCGTGGGCGTCACCACCCCCAGCCGCCGATACGCGGAAGCCAAAATCGTCTCCAAACCGGACTGTACCTCCCCCACCATGTCAAAAGCCCTTCGCCGCCAGCTTGGCACCATGAACATCAACTACGACCAGATTACCGTCACCGCATCCGGCACCAAAGCCAACACTGCCGCCGGAAACACCGCCGCCCTCATCATCGGCAATGAAGCCCGCCGTGACAAACAGGGCAATCTCTCCATCTACAAACTTCCAGCCGGAGACGGTGGAGGAACGCATGAAATCGCCGGAATCAACAACGGCAGTCACCCGGCGGAATACGCCAGACTGGAAACCCTCGTCAAAGCGGGCAAACACGCGGAGGCGGAACAGGAAGCCAAACGGTACATCATGCAATACACCCAGCCCGTCGGCAACATCCTGCAAACCGCAGGCGTCGCCTCCTCCGGCATAGACTACTTCCTCCGGGATATGTACTTCAACGGCGGCGAATACGGAGCTGTCCGCGTCATCCATCGCGCCCTCGGAGTGGAAGACTCCAAAAAGTTCAATGCAGACACCGTGGAAGCCATCAAAAACTACCTCAAGACCCACACGGAACAGCAGCTCTTGGAACGCCTTAAAAACGCACGGGAACGCCTCTACAAATCCATCGCCGCCAACAACCCGGACAAACGGCAATTCCTCTCCGGCTGGCTCAACCGCAACAACCGCGTCTACGGGCAGGCCGCGGACATGGCTTAAACCTCGCCACCTCTTCCTATGGACTACTTGCAGGAAAACACCTTCTTCATCCCGTCCCCCGCACCCGCGCCGGAACAACTCGCCTCCCCGGACTATGAGCAGCAGCGGAAACAGGACATGGACTACCTCTCCAACTACCTCCTCTCCGGGCAGTACCCGGAACACCGCGCTCTGGCGGAACAGGCCCACGGCCATGACCCCTATGCCCATGCGCCGGAAGAAGAACGCAAATTCTTCGTCGGGCGTAAAGCCTGCGGCGTCCTCCTCGGCAACGACCAAGTCCCGGACATGTACTTCCGCCAGCAAAACCTTCCCATCCCGGAGGGGGCGGACACGCGGGAAAAAATGTACATGGCCGTCTATGACCACCTTGACGGCGTCGTCAAGCAGGCCAAGCAGAAACAGGTGGAAGAACAAAAAGCCCTGGAACAATACGGCCAGCAATTATTGGGACGCATCGACCGCGCCTGCAAGGGCAGTGGAGAACAATGGACGCCCAAAGACATAGACATGATGGGCCGCGCCGGAATCACGCCGGACATCATCAACCGCGTCCGCGCCGCCTATGCCAAGCTTCCCGTCGGCAGTTTCATCCTCGATGACTCCGATGCGGCAAACGTCATGACGGCAGCCGGACTCAACAAAGACGACCTCACGCCGGATGACAAAAAAGTGGAAGACATCCTCATGTCCCTGTGGGGCAAGGCTGTCTATGACAACTACGGGGCCAACATCGACAAACAATATGAAAACCCCGTCGCCCAATATGCCTATGAAAGCATCAAACCCATCCACAACCTCTACTACTCCACGCTCTCCGGCGCAATGGGCGTCTTGGAAAACCTCCGCAATGTAGACGCGGACGTCCCCACAATCATGACGCCGGGGGATCGCATGGCATACGACCGCATCCCCTTTGACAACAAAAACCCCTTCATGTCGCCGGAAGAAATGCGGCAGGACAAGGGACTCCTCCGCACCATCGACTTCCGGGCAAAAATGAAAAACGTCCGCAAGGCGGCCCAGCAGGCATACACCGAAGGGCGGAGCACATACGGCATCAACAAATTCGCCGTCACGCTGGGCGACATGGTCGGCCAATCCGTCCCCAACGCCATACCCTACTTTGGCGTGTACAGCCTCCTAAAAGGATCCGGCACGCAACGCTATGAAGAAGGCGTTGCTCTTGGACTCTCCCGTGAAGAAAACGTCAAACGTGCATCCCTCTTCGGGGCGGCGGACACCCTGGAAGAAAAAGTCGGTATGGCCGTCCTTGGCAAAGTCCCCGTGCTGGGGCGTCTTCTGAACGCCGGACTCAACAAAACGGGCCTTCCGTACAACTCCATCCGCGCTAAATACCTCGCCAGTGAAACCGCCCAAATATGGGGTAACACCGCGGCGGGCGTGCTGGAAGAAGGCATTGCGGAACCCATCGTCGGGGGCACTACCCGCGCCGTCATGAGCAGCTTCCTTGACGATGAACGGGGCAAAACCTCCCTCTCTGCCATCCCTGGCGACATCCTCCAAAACTTTGAAGGCTACCAGGGCCTCGCCCTTGCCTTCTACTCCCGCGGCTTCATCAAACTCGCGGAACCTCAAATCCGGGAAAACGTCAAGCACTTCGCGGAATCCCTGGACGGCTTCACCGCTCTCGGCGGTTCGGAATCCGGCTACCTTCGCGCCCTGGAAATCAAAGATACCGACGCCCGCAACGACTTCATCGCCGAACATCTCAAAACCGAATGGGCAAACAACCCGGAGACTGCCGCTCGCCGGGCGGAACAGGGAAACGCCGCCCTCCTCGGTAAACAGGAAATTGCCCAGCTCCGCGAACTTGAATCCTTCCGCGCCTTGCAGGAGCGTGGCGTCATTCCACGCTTTGAACCAGCGCAGGAAACGGGCAAATACCGTGTCTACCTTGACGCGGAAACAGCGGAAACCCGCCGGAAGGCCCAACCTTCGGAGGAAGGAACCTCTGCGAAATCCCCCGTGGCGGAACAAACGCAGCAGGGGCAGAACTACGCCCTCATGACGGAAGACCAGCTCAACACCCTCCTCACTCTCTCCATCGGAGAACGGGAAAGGGATACCATCCTGTGGGCGCAAAACCTCCTCGCGGCGGAAAACGTCGTGGACTACCTCGAACAACAGGGATGGAAAACGGAAAACATCGGACAGACGGAAACCACAGCCACCCTTCGCACCCTCGCCCGGCAGGCCACCGCCACCGTCCGCCTGCTGGAAGCCTCCGGCATTACCCGGCAGGAAGCCCTTGCCTCGGTCAACCCGGACATCTCGGAACACGCCAGCCTCCAAAGTATCATCACCGCCTACTCCGGTTCCAAGGGCAGGGCGGCCACCGCACGCCGCCGCGGGGAACAAACCTCCTTTGCCTCGAATGCCTATGTCATCCGCCAGCAGGATCCGGTCAACGGCGGCTTCCAGCAAATACTGCGCTTCTCCCGCGGAGAAGCCACGGTGGAAAACCTGTGGGAAGAAACCATGGAACAGGCCGCCATCAACTGGTGCGCCCAGGAAAACCTCTCCCCGTCCACCTTCGGCAGCCAGCTACAGGACATGCAGCGGGCTGTCAACCAGCTCTACGGAGAAGAAGGGGGAGTTCAATTCATCGGTCTTGACGCCGTCCCCACCTCCGGCGACGTCGTGGAAGCCCTCTCCCTCATCGGACGTTCCCGCCTCATGCACGACGTCGTCGCGGGTACCAGCAGCCTCCCCTCGTGGATACAGAAGCTTGTCCGCTTCGTCTCCTCCTTCCTCGAACAATTCCGGGCCAAGGCGGAACTCGGCCACGCCATCGCCAAACTGGAATCATCCGGCCAGCTCACCCCGGAAATGCAAAACCTCATCAACGCCATGACCGGGGCTGTGGACTCCATCCACGCGCAGGACATCCGGCAGGAAGCGGACATCGTCACCGCCGTGGAAAGCTCCATCGCGGAACATGAAGCCGCCTTCACCCGTGCGGGCACCTCCCAAACGAAAACGCTGGAAGACATCCGGGCGGAACTTGACGACGTCGCCGCCCAGCAGGAACAGGCGGAACCTCCAACCACGGAAACCCCGCCGGACCCCGGCCAGCCGGAACCGGACGCCAATGCCTTCATCGCCCCTGACGGCACAGTCCTTGCCCCCGGACAGGACAGCCGGAAAGACGCTGCCTTTGACAGTCCCTTCATCGGCGGCAACTACATCCAGATCGGGGAAGCCCGCCTCGGAGCCGTCCCCACGGCTTCCATCCTCCATGCGGAAGACCTCGCTCAAACCAAACGCAATGCGGACGCCAGCGGCCTCACCAAGCCCCTCACCGGAAAATTCAAAAGGGAAACCGCCCCCGTTTACCTCCTCCATCGCAACAACGGGGAACTTCATATTTTCTCCGGCAGGCATAAACTCGCCCTCGCCAGAGAAAACGGCATCGACCGTGTCGCCGCCTACGTCTATGAAGAAGACGCTGCCCACACCCCGGAATGGGCGCGGTATGAAGACATCCGCCTCAACATCCTCGATGAACAGGCCACCATCACGGAAGTAGCCCTCTACGCCCGCCATCTCAAGGAAGCCAGCCCGGAAGCGGATGTCGTCGCAGACATGACCCATGAGGGACTGGTACGCATCCACCCCCAGCCGTGGCGGCGCACCCCCACCCAAATAGGCGCATTCATCGGAGCCAACGCCAGCCCTGACTTGCTCGACCGTCTCAAAAACCCGGACAACTCCCTCATGGATGAAAAGGCGGCCTACACTATCTGCCAGCTCACCACGGACGCGACAGTCCAGCAATGGGCCGGGGGGCAAATCCAGCAGGGGCAGTCCATTGACGACATTGTCGCAGGCATCCAGCAGCGGGACGCCGCCGTCTCCGGCGGTCAAATCGAATACGACATGTTCGGCAACGCCATCTTCAACAACGCCGAATTCGACCACGTCACCCGCTATGTCAACGCCTGCAAGGCGGAAATCTCCCGCGTGGAAGCCCTCCTCAAAAGCAAAAACCGCATCGCCAAAGACCAGCCGCTTGCCCGTCAGCTCGGACTCTCCATTGACCAGCACACGGACGTTGCCTCCATCCGCAAGCAAATCGCGTCCCTCAAAATCGCCTACAACAACATCGGCGTCCACCCGGAAATCACCGCAGCGGGCCGCCTCTGGAAAGAAGGGGAACCCGTTCACCCCCTCAAGGACATCCCGGAACTCCGCCTTGAAAACGTAGAGAAAACGGACACGGAAACCATTCGGGAACCCCGGCCCTTCGATGACGGGGAAATGCTCTTCTCCGCCAGCCTCACCCCCATCCGGGAATCCGCTGCAAATGTCCAGCCGGAAGGCAACCGTGCCCCAAGAATCAACGTATTTTGGCATGGCGTGGAGGAAAAAGACTACCGCGCTCTTCCTGTGGAAGAACAGGAACGCCTTGCCAACCGCGGCCTCGATGAACTCTACCCCATGGCCGAGGCCGTCATGCAGGACTTTGACTCCATCGTCCGAGGCATCGGGGAGCGACTCGGCCTGCGCGTCATGATGCGGCAAACCCTCAAAGGCCGGGCACGTGCCTTGCAGAAAACCGTGGGAGATAACAAAGGCGATGCGGGAAAACTACTCGATGTTTTCGGGGGCACCCTCATCATGCCGGACAGTGCGGACTTCTCCCAAGTCATTTCAGAAGTCAGGGAATCGGGCATGACGATCGCCCGCATTAAAAATGGCTACAAGGCCCACGATCCCTACGGTTACGCGGACATCAAGCTCAACGTCCAAATGCCCAACGGATTCATCGGAGAAATCATCCTCATTGAAGAACACATGATGCGGATGAAAGAAGGCCCCGGTCATAAAATTTACGAAGTGGGCCGTACTCTTCAAGACGAGCTGGAACGCAATGAAACGAATCCCGCTTATAGTAAACCCCGACGCCGGCTTGTCACTGGTTATGTAGAAGCTCTACAAAAACTTTCCCGTTCCTATTACGGTAATCAGGGGCAGGAACCAATCAAAATGGCCGAACAGGAAGCGCGGGAAGCCTATTCAAAATTGCAGGGCTGGGCATTCTCCAATGCCTCTGCCAATGAAGAAAGCGGAATTGTTCCATTGGCAGGGTTGGGAGAGGAAATGTACTCTGATTCTATCAATCTGGCAGAACCATCTTTAGCTACAAGCACTTGGTACGTGTTTCCAGAGCTATCCTTAGCCCAAGAGGCATCTCCGTCTCCTCTAGTCCAAAATTTAATCAGTTCCACATCTGATGCTCTCAATAACATATCCACGGATAATGTAGCATCGTCCCTGAACAATGTCAAATCAGCCCTCGAACAAGCGGGGGAACACGCATCCTCCCCATCCCCGGAACAGAACGGCCCCGGAGTCAGCTTCTCCCTTGCTCAAGCCTCCGTCATTTCAAGGCTTGTCCTTGCTCCCCGCGCCAATGAAGCCAAGGCCCGCTCCCTCATGCGCGGTATAGATGAAGCCATGAACCGCTGGAACATTGCCGCATCCGCGGACATCACCCATGACAGCGCGGCCCGCACCTTCGGGGAACTCAACTCCATCCTCGCGGAAATCCAGCGAGTCCTGCCGGACAACTACAAAATCAACATGCGCCCCTACCTCAACTTCGGGGCCGCCTACGCCCGCATGCTGGAAACCGGACGCATCCGCTCCTACGGCAAACTCTCCCCGGAACAAAGAAACACCCTTGCGGCGGAACTTCAAACCCTCATGGACTCGCCGGACGTTCTCACCGCCATCCGCGGGGAAGTGGCTGATCAAATCTCCGTCCGGCAGGAAACAACAGGAAGGGGAGTCCAGGAATACGCGCAGGCATACCGCACCCAGCAGGAAGACATTGTCCGTTCTTTTGCGGAAGGCCGTCTCAACACGCTCCTCACTTCCCTCATGACCGACGTTCGCGGGCAGCTCGAACAATACCTCAAGGACGAAAGCGTTGCCAAAGTCCTCGACCGTATCGCTCGTCTCATGCCCAAAAAGAAAGACAACGGAAAATACGGCAAAGGATCCCTCCCGGCGGACGCCTACCGCACCCTCGGCCAATACCTCGCCATGCTCGATGCGGATGCCGCCGCCGTAGAAGCGGAAACAGCCAGACTTGAAGCACTCATCCGGGACGCCTCCCTCAACCAGACGGAAGCGGCGGAAGGCGAAACCATCTCCATCCCCTACGAATATGCGGGAAGGAAAGAAAACCTTACGCTCGACCAGTTGGAAAGCAAACTCGCGGACTGGCAAACCTTCGGCAACCTGGCAGGCATGAACCTCGATGAAACCCGCTCGGCTATGGAAGCCATCATGACCTACATCCAGACCAACCGCACGGCCTGGGTACAGAAAAACCAGCAGGAAGCATGGCAGAACGAAAAGCTGGCCTACGACATCTCCAACTCCATCCGGCAGCATGTCACCGTAGATGAACAAGCCGTCCGCGACGCCAACGAAAACGCCGCCAGCTCCCGCGTGGAATGGGCGCGTGCCTGGTTCTCCGGTCTGCAATCCTTCTCTCAAATGCTTGAAAGCCTCTCCTCCATCGACGGCATGAAGGAACTCTCCCAATACGGCATCTCGGAAATAGCCAAAGCCAACATCTCCCTCAACACGCGGGAAAACAACCATGCCGCAGCCTTCGCGCAAATCATCCGGGAATCCGCCGGACTGCGGACAAAACGCGACGTAGAACAATGGATCCTTGACTCCAAGCTCACCCGCGACACCGGAGCCGTCACTGCTCCCGTCAGGGAAAAAACCGTTACCCTCGACATCCAGACCGCCCGGGAATACATCGACCTCATCGAAGCCGACGACAGGGAAGGATTTGAAGCCAAGCGGCAGCACATCATGGAAACCGCCCGCCGCCAGCGCATCCGCCCTGAACGCCTCGGCCTCATCTCGGAAATGGACATCCCCGCGCTCATGGATGAACTTGCCGCCCACCCCAGGGCCGGGAAAATCACCCTCACCAGCCGCGTCCTTGACAAAAAGGGAATCGCCCGCCCGCTTCGCCTCTCCAAAGCGCAGGCCATGTACCAAATCCTCCTCTACGAACAAGACAGGTACAAGCTCAACTTCGAGCGGCACGGCTACACCGGGCAAACCATGCAGGCCCTCTACCGCTACGTCGGACAGGACGGCCTCGCCGTTGCCTACGGCCTCCGCGACTACATCAACCAATGCGGAATAGAACTCGCTGACGTCTTTGAAAAACTCACCGGAGTCCCGTTCCCCAAAGAAGAAAAATACTTCCGGGCCAAATTCAACCACCATGAAGGCGACGCCAAAACCGCCGTCATTGGAGAAGGCAACAACATCATGGGACATAAATACTCCATGCTCATCACCCGCAAAAAACACAACCTCGGCCTCGACCTCTCCGCGGACGTCTTCGCCGTTGCCAATGCCTCACTTGCGGAAACGGACAACTACATCTGCACCAAGCACATCACCTCCAAATTCCGCGGCGTCCTCTCCCATGGCTACGCAGCGGACGCTCTCAAGGTCAAAATGGGGGCGCAGCGATACCGCCAGCTCGTCACATGGCTTGACCTCATCGACGGCGCGGGCACCCTCGAAGCCGCCCAGCTCATGGCCCACTCCAAATTCGTAGGCCGCATGCAGGGAGCCAAGGCAAACGCCCTCCTCGCCTACAACCTCCTCACCTGCATCAAACAGACCTCCGCCATTCTCCACCCGCTCGCCTCCGGTAAAATCGGCCTCGGAGAACTCATGAAAGAATACTCCCTCATGCTCTCCGGCAACAGCCACTTCACCTTCGCGGACATGATGCGGACAGACGCCTTCCAATCCCGTTTCAGAAAAGAACCCGTCATCCGGGAAATCCTCAACTACGGCGCAGACCAGCACTTCGGTTATGGCAAAAGAATCGCCATGGCCGGAATGGTTCCCCTGGAAAAAATGGACGTATGGAGCAACGCCGTTTCCCATACCGCCCTTGCAAACGCCGTCTTCCGCAAGCTGGAAAAGGAAAACGCCGCCCGCATGCGCAACGGGGAAGAGCCAATGACCACCGCAGACATGGAGCAAATCGCCCTCGACGAAGTACGCCAATCACTTGAACTCGCAGCCCAGCCCATAAGGACATCTCAAAAGTCCATGTTGTCAGCTATGGGAGGAACACTAACTCGCCTCTGGACATTCATGGGCAGCGAAGCCATCAACAAATTTGGCAACCTCGTCACCTTCGCCCAAAAAGGCCAGTGGGGCAAACTCACGACCGCATGGGCCAGCTTATCTATATGGGAACAAACTATGATAGTCCTTTGGATGCTACTCATGAACCCGCCCGGGGACAAGGACAAGGAAAAATTCTGGAAACAACAAGTCAGGGCGACCCCTCTCGCCATGGTCGGTTCTGTTCCGGCAGTAGGATCCTTCTTTGATACAGTTTTTGCACTGGCTGGATGGGGGCGATGGAATAACTACGGCTCTCAAATCATTCCTACCTCGACAGCCGTTTCCAAAATCAAAAGGGCCACGAAGAAAAAAGCCACTTGGCAGGACACTTTCTACGCCTCCCTCGCCGTCCTCCAATGCCTCGCCATTGGCGGCGGCGTCTTCTCGGACTCCCGCTCCAAGCCTGTTGCGGAAACCGCCTCCGCCCTCATTGGACTATCCGCCGCGGCCAACATCCCAAAAGTCGCCGTCAAGGCAACCGAAGAATCCAAAAAGAAAAGGCGATAGCAATAAGACTAGACAACGGCAAGACAGAAATGACCATTGAAAAATCTCGAAATGGCTTTTATATTGATTCCTGTAATGTGACGATTTCTCGGCATTCTATCCCTATTTATTATGATGCAACTCCAATTTGATAAGTCTGACGAATCATTTGAAAAGGCTATCTCTCCATTCCAAGAGATGATTGCCTATGAAATTTTGTGGAAAGAGAGAAACACTACATTTAAAAAATTAGCTGATGAGTTTAAAAAAAATGGCGATATTCTTCCTTCTGAATTAATTTTTCAAATAAATATAGAAAATAAAGAAATAGTAAAAAGCGAAATATTAGATATACTGTCTAAAAAATTAAAATATAATTTAGGGATTGTTATTAAAGGGACGATAGATTATCCAGAAAAATTGAAGGATGCTAAATACCCTTTGGAACTCTTTTATTATCAGGGAAATTTGGAATTACTAAATACTCGCTCTATATCAGTTGTTGGGGCAAGAAAAGTATCGGAAGAAGGGAAAAAACGTGCAGCAAGACTTGTGAAATATTTTGTTAAGGATGGTTTTACGATTGTTTCTGGACTTGCGGAGGGTGTAGATACTGTATCTCATAAAACAGCTATAGAAAGTGGAGGTAATACAATTGGCGTAATAGGAACACCTTTATCTTCTTTTTATCCTAAAGAAAATAAAGATCTTCAGCAATATATCAGTAAAAAACATCTCTTAATCAGTCAAGTTCCCTTTATCCGGTATAAAAACCAGGATTATCGTATGAACCGATTATTTTTCCCTGAAAGAAATGTAACAATGTCTGCAATAACTGAAGCGACTGTTATAGTAGAAGCATCTGATACATCAGGAACATTAATTCAAGCAAGAGCAGCACTACAACAAAATAGAAAATTATTTATTCTAGATTCTTGTTTTAAAAATCCTTCTATTTCATGGCCTGCGAAATATGAAGCAAAGGGAGCAATCCGTGTCCGTGACTATGATGATATTAGAAAACATTTATGATCATGAGTGAATTTAAATTTACGCGCATAGATGAATCCTCTTTTCATCAACATCCCTATCTGAAAAAAGACGATAAGTGTTATTGTTGGGGAACGTATACTCCTAGAGTCGGTTTTAATCATAGCCAAATGAATCAATTGATAACGAATCTAAAAAAAGGAATAGATCGTAAAAGATATTGGGATTATCCTTACAAGGAAGAGGCTATAAAGACTATCGCTCATTGGGTTGCAGCTCTTAGACCTATGGAAAAATTTACTTTTGTTCCTATTCCTCCTTCTCATTGTAAATCTGATCCTCTCTATGATGATAGGATGGTTAATATTTTGAAATATGCAAAATCTCTTAATAATGAATTGGATTTCTGCGAAATAGTGGAACAGAAAACAACTATGCAGGCTTCCCACTGTAATGAAAACAGAAACCATCCAGAACAACTTGCAGAAAACTATAAAGTAGATAAGGAAGCCTTAAATAATGCCCGTTCTACAATCATCATTTTTGATGATGTATTGACAGCGGGTAGTCATTTTAAAGCTATGAAAAAGGTCATATTCCAACATAGATCAGATGTAAAAATAATCGGATTGTTTGTTGCACGAGTACAAAGACAAGAAGACAGTTGAAGATTATGGAATTTGCATGTGATCATTTTATAAACCTTTCTGCAACCTTCGCACGTAAAGCCCATGAAGGCCAGACCAGAAAATTCACGGGTGCCCCCTACTACACCCACGTCGAAAGGGTGGCTGCTCTTGTCAGGAAACGCACGGACAGGCCGGAACTCATTGCCGCCGCTTACCTCCACGACACGATGGAAGACTGCGGCGTCACCTATGAAACCCTCGCGCAGCACTTCGGCCATGCCGTCGCAAACATCGTCCACGCCCTCACCAATGACGATGCGCGGAAAAAGCAACAGGGAAAAGTACGCTACATGATCGAAAAACTCACAGCCATGAACCCGGATGCCCTCCTGGTCAAACTCTGCGACATCCTCAACAACATCTCGGAAACCCGGTCCGGCAATCAGGCTCGCAACTACATCCTCATCATGGACGGCCTTCTCTCCAACCCTCCCCCTGCCTGGAACAAAACACACGCGGACATTGCAGCGCAAATCCTCGCGTCCTACCGGAAAAACTGGTCGCAGGAATAACAACCCGTTTTTAACACCGTGAGCATACCACGCCGGATAACAGGCATGGTATCTCGAAGTCATGCTTGACTTCCTCGGTGTCACTGAAAACTGGTCAGCCATTGAAAACATCCCGTGGACGCAACGCTGGACATTCAGCGATGAATCCACCTTGGAACCCGTATCTCTCGACGGAGTCACCTTCACAGGGCGCGTCCATCTTGAAGGCAGGCTGGAACCCGTCGAACTCGACATCCAGAAATCCGCCGCCGTAGAAGAAGCCAACGTCCTCATCGTCTCCTGCATAGGACTCCCGGAAGGCCGCCACGCTTACGAAATCTACTCCGTATCGGAATCCGGCAACCAGAACCGCCTCATCAGCGGCTACATCGGCGTCATCAGATCCATTGACAAACTCGTCAATGAACTCAAAACCTACGCCTCCCGCACCCTCTCCATCCGTCTCCCCGGTCACGTCACCCGGCAAATACGGCTCGAATGGCTCTCCTGTACTCTCGCCGCCGCTTCCGCGCAGCAGGCATGGGAATACTACGAACAGGTCAAACAGAAAGCGGAAGGCATGGAAGAAACCGCTCGGAAAGCGGAAGAAGCCGTGGAAAAACTCTCCGGTCTTGACGAAAAGCTCGACACCCTTGACCAGGCCGTACAAGACGCCCGGGACGCTGCCGCAGAAGCGGAACAATGGGCCACGGACGCCAGCCGTAAAGGAGACCCTGGACTCACCCCTTACATTGGCCCTAATGGCAACTGGTGGACTGGGGAAGGGGAACAGGCCGTAGACTCCGGCATCCGGGCCGTTCCTGTGGATGGAGTGGACGGAAAGGACGGCCAGGACGGAGAAGACGGAAAAACACCAGTCATCCGCTACTTTGAGGGAACCGTTGCAGGCATCAGCTACAGCGGCAACTATTGGTATGTATGGGGGCTTGACCCGGACACGGGGGAACACGCCTACATATTCACTGGCATCCTTGCGGAAGGTAAAAACGGCACGCCCGGCAGGGATGGACTCGACGCCGACGCAATCACGCGCCTCTACCTGGACTCGGCGGACGATCTCCCGCGTCCCGGCAACCACGGCACCGTCTGCTACATCCCTGTATTGGAGCCGGAAACTCACCAGCCCACCGGACAATACACCGTCTACTGCTGGCTCCGACAGCCGGACGGCACGGCAGACTGGCTGCCCGTCAACCAGGACTTGCACGACTACTCCCGCTACGCCCTTACGGACATGACCAATCTGTCCGCCGGGGCGGACGACTACGAAACCCAGTACCCGGACAACTACCTTCCGCGCCTCTCCTACCTCAAAAGGGCATTGGCTGCTGCCATTCAAAACACGATTACCCAAATTGCCCGCGCCGCCACCACTCAACTCCTAGGCATGATCAAGCTCGGCACCGCCACGGTGCAGGATCCGGCTCATGCAGGCATGCTCGGCATCAACCAGGACGGAAACGCCATGACGCCGGAAGCCAAAGCAAACTCTCATGGAACCGTGCGTCTCGGAACATCCGTCAAACAGGACGCTGCTGCTTCCGCTGTAGTCGGAGTCAACGAAGCCGGGCAACTCCTCGTGCCGGAAGGAAAAATCAACTCCTATGGAACATCCAAATACCGTAACAACAAAAACGTTGTTAACGGTGCCTTGGTGGACACCAACGCCAACGGTGCCCTCATTGTACCGCTGGCAGGCTACCGTTCCTATGGAACCGTCTGCTTCGGCACGCAATACGACATCACCATCAACAACGCTCCGCATGTCCTCACCCTCCCCAAATGCAACGGGGAAGCCACCTACAACAAATATGCGGGCAACATGGTCAACGCCATCTGCATCAACCTCGCGCAGCAGGGATGCCTTAAATACAACGGCAGCGGCCCTAACGGCCCCAACACGGGAAACAGCCTCTACCTCTCTCATGATTCCTCCCTGACAATCTCCGGCGGCAGCCTCGGCGTCGTCCGCTATCAGGACATCGTCTTCCACGACAGCTACGCCTCCGCAGACAAAGGCGGATCCGTCAAGATAGGCTCCAATCTGGAAATCTCGCAGGAAGGCGTCTTGACCGTCAGCATCGGAACCATGGACTCGGAACTCCCCGTCTCCGGCCAGACTGTCAAGCAGTACATCGGCAGCCTTGGTCATGTCACTGCCTCCGAACTGGAAGCCAAAAACTACGTTACCAGACCACAGCACGACGCTGACCTTGCCGCCCGCGTCGAATGCGCCGGAGGCATCAAAAAACTCGCCTACATGAGTGAAGACGAATACGGCAAGCTCGCCGTCAAAGACGCCTCCACCCTCTACCTCCTCTATTAACCATTCCATGAAAGCGGCCCTCGGCACCATCCCGGATAAATACGTCTACTCCGCCTACCTCGGAGAAAGTCCGCTTGCGTCCATCTACCAGGGCACCACAAAAATATGGCCGGACAACGCCCAGCGTGTCACCCGTATGACCTTGGACGTAGCATCCCTGGACGGAACCCTCAACGGCATCTACTGGCAGCTTGCCCTGGACGCCGTGGACACCGGATGTACCGCTTCCAAATTCATCCGCTTCACCTGCGACCGCACCTACAACGTCAACCACACCTACGGCAGTTACCCGCTCGTTTACCACATGGGCAACGGCGAATTCTCCTTCCTCAACGAACAGGGGCCGCTTGCCCGTAACGTCCATGTTGGGGACACGGTGGAAATCCTCCTCGTTATACCCAGCCGCGACAGTATCCGCACAGGCGGCCTCGAAAACACCCCCGTCAGCTACGACTATCCTCCCTGCATCCCCGGCACAATGGCCCGAGGCTACTTCAATAAAGGGCGGAAAAAAGTCAGTACAGGAGTGCGCCTTACCGTCGCCAGCCTGCCTTCCAATAAAACCTTGCTGGATGTTCACCAGCAGCAAAACGGACATGTCCGGGGAAGCCGTGACTGGGAATACGGTTCCGTCGGTTACATCCCCGGAGAAACAGGAGTGCGCCTTACCGTCACTCCGCACCAGCCTGTGGGCGGAGCCTGGGGCGGTTACTTCCGCTATCCCGCCTACCGCCTTACCCTACATCTCAAAATCCTCCGTATAGAAACCACGCCATGACCATTCAAACAACCATCGGAAAAACCTACGCCGTTACATCGGCGGCAGAATGCACGATCACCACCCCGGAAGGCATCCTCATTGCTACCTGCGCGGCGGGAGAACAAACGCTCTTCGTCGCCCCGGCAACGGAAATTGAAATCAGTGACGATGCCGCCCTTGTCACGGAATCTTTTAAAGGTGCCCCTGCCGGATCCGCTGCCGCCGGGGGCCTCAATAACAGGCAGGCCGCCGCCGTTTCGGACATTGTTGAAAACCATCTCAACAACACCATTACCGAGCCGCACACCACCGCCACCGGAACCGACAACGCCAATTTCAAATGGTGTCAATTTGCTTCCTCCCGCGTTTTGTCCGGTACCGTCGCCGCTATTTCCATGCCGTGTCGCACAACCGCATCTTCCCTGATTACCACCAGTCCGGTTTACCTTTCCGTTTTTCAGCTCAATGCAGGCGGAGAATATGAACATGTCGGAATCAGTGAAAACGCCGTGGAGCAGGCTATCGGCCAGACAAGCCGCTGGACCTTCCGCAAGCTTCAGCTCACGGGCCGCACGACGCGCCTTTGTCCCGTCCCGGACACTTCGACCAAATGGACTGACAAACTTGTACTGGGTGGCCGCGTGACCCCTGTTTCCGGGGAAGACAGCAAAATCACGCCCATTTCTGGCTCCGGGGCCTACGTCGCAGAAGTTTCCTTAGAATATGCTCACCAAGAACCCAAATATGCAACGGTTCCGGTAGTGGAAAGACACGTTTCCAATACTGGCGTTCATATCACAGAAGAGGAGCGTACTGCCTGGAACAACAAAGCTGACGCCTCCGCCCTTTCCAGCAAAGTCAACACAGCCACTTTCAATTCCCACACCGGGAATAATATTGTTCATGTGACGGCGGAGGAGCGCGCCGCCTGGAACGCAAAACAGGACTCAATCGTGAACGAAGAGGGAGTGGCGACCGTCTTCCGCTGCGCGGTCTATGACGCCTCGTATAGCTTGTTTTGCGTCCTGACCGGGGAAGCCGTCTGGCAAAACCGATCCAGTGGCACATTTGGCCTGCGCGGTGACGATGACTACTCGATGGGGGTTACTTTATCGGTTGGCCGTTCCAACGGGGAGCCCGCACGGATTATCAAGCAGAACCAACAGGCCCCTCTTACCCCCACCGACGTTCCCAACCGCGAGGAAGGCAACGCCTGCTGGGTCAAATTCAGGATAGATATGACCGATGCCCAGTATGAAGAGGCGGCATCCGCAGGCACTCTCGATGCAACCACCCTTTATGTAACTTCCGACGGCGGGAAAGTCTATCTCGGAACCAACGCACTCAATTAAACAACCAAAACAAATCCATGACTATAAACCACAACCACACCGAAGAAATCGCAAAGGATATGTACAACATGTACCAATCCGCCATATCCCATGCTCCGAAAGAAACGGGCTGGGAAGATGAAACGCCCGCCGTCAGGCAGGCATGGTATCATGTCGCAGACCAAGCTCTTCCCATCATTGGAAAGCATGCTCTTCAAGACGTGCAGAACTATCTCAAGGACAAGGCCACCACCACCTCCGGTTGGAAAAAAGCTCTCTACTGGGCAGCCTCCATCATCGCCGCCGGGCTGGCCGTTCTTGGCATCTCATCCTCCCTTGCCGGATGCGGGCATGACGTCACCATCACGCCGGATCACACGGAAATCTGCAAAGACGGTTCCTGCCTCGTCTTGGACAAAAACGGCCAGAGCATCACCTACCGCCAGAACGCCCCCGAACCTCCGGCCACAGCGGAACAAGCCCCCGTCGTCATCAAACAGGAAAAATAACCCCTGCACATGGACAACATCTCGCGTGCCTCCTACATTGTCGGCTCCATCCTTGCCACAGTTCCGGCCACAACGGAACTCGAAGGCTGGGTATCGGCAGTCGGATCCCTCGGAGGCTTCGGCGTCCTTGTCTACGCCGTCAGTTACACGATCAAACTGCTCAAGCGGAAAGACGACATCATCGACGCCCGCGACCGCCAGATACGGGAACTCACCATGCAGCTCATCAGCAACTGTAAAAACTGTGACCTCGCCAAAGCGGCCAACAAAGCCCTCATTGACGACGAAAACTAGCTCCAACTGTAAAGTTTTTCTTACAAGTTCAACTACCGCGGAACTCCTCGTCAGTTCTACAAAAACAACTTATAACCATGAATATTGCTTTAGACATCGGACACGCCAACAACACCGGAAGCCGTGGAAACGGCTTGGAGGAACATGCGACTGCCTCCGTTATCGTTGACCACCTTGCCCCCATGCTGCGGGCGCAAGGTCACGACGTCACCGTTATTGACTACCCTTACATGGACAACGGCGACGACCTTGCCGCCACTGTCAGGGCCATCAACGCAGGGAACTATGACATCTCCATCTCCGTACACTGTGATTCCTCGGACTCCCCCTCATCCCGTGGGGCGCATGTCTGCCATCACCGGACTTATCACGACGACGGCACCTGTACCGACTCCGTACAGGGGAAAGACCTTGCCGAAGCCATTGCCGGGCCGCTCTGCAAACTCCTTCCGGGCCGCGCCGACCATGTACAGGCCCGTCCTGACCGTTCCTGCACCCCTCCGAAAAGCAGCCTCTACGTCCTCAGTAAAACCAACCCTCCCGCCGTCCTTGTCGAATGTGGCTTCATCTCCAACGCTGGAGATACAGACCTCATGAAAAATAACCCCGCAGCCATCGCCCGCGCTATCGCGTGGGGCGTCAACACCTACACCCAGCGCAAATAACCATGGGACTTGGAGCAGCAGCAATAGCAGGTATCGCCTCCGCAGTCGTCGGAGCAGGTAGTGCGGCCTATGGCATGCACCAGAGCAACAAACAGGCCAAGGCCCAGGCATCCGCAGCGAATGCCATGGCAGATGCCATGGAACAACAGCCTACCGTACAGACCTCGAAAGTGGCTGAACAGCAGACGCAGGACACACAGGCATCGGAACAGGCAGTCAACACCGAAGCCCGCCGCCGATACTCCCTTGCCCAAACCGTCAACAAACGCCCCAGCCTCAACAGCGGCATCCTTACCGGGCGGAAAACACTCGGCTAACCTATGGACTACATCCGAACCTCCGAAGCCCTTCTTGAAGAAATGCGCAGCCATTCCGGGGAATGGGACTGGCTGCGCCGCCACATCATGCCCCACACCCAGGCGGACGCAGACCAGAACGAACATCCGGGATCCGCAATCCGTCGGCTGCACTCCACTGTCGCCTGTGACTCCCTGCACATTCTGGCCGGGGCGCACATCATGTACATCACCCCCACGGGGCAGCAATGGTTCTCCCTCAAATCCGGCAAAGAAGGAAGGTCACGGTATGACAACTGGTTCGCCAGAGCTACAGAAATCACCCACAAGGAACTCGCAAAATCCAACTTCTACACCGTCATCCATCAATGCTTCATTGACCGCTGCCTCACGGGAACGGGCTGTGTCTTCTGCTCCAAACTCCCGGACGGAACCCTCAACTTCAAACACATCCCCACGGGTACCTACGCCCTCGCAGAAGGCCGTGACGACATCGTGGACACTGTCGTCCGCCTCATCAAACTCACCCCCCATCAGGCGGTGGAACAATTCGGGGCCGAAAAACTCCCCCGGCGTATCCTCGATGCCTGGGACGACGAAAAACGCCGTTATACGGAAAAGCACCAATACCTTCATCTCGTCATCCCCCGTCCTGGGGCGGCCTTCGGCCATGACCTTGTCAACCCGCTCAAAATGAAATGGGCCTCCATCTACATGGCATGGGATGCGGACAAAACCGTCATTCAGGAAAGCGGCTACAACGAATTCCCTTTCCTCGTCACTCGCTTTCTCAAATTCGGAGAAAGCCCTTACGGGTACTCTCCGGGCATGAACGTCAAAGAAGAAATCAAGGCCACTCTCAAACTCGAACGCGTCATGGACGTCCTCGGAGAAGTCGCCGCCTTCCCGCGCCTCCTGACCATGGCCGACCAAGTGGGAGAAATAGATATGAGGGCCGGAGGCCGTACCGTCGTCAAACCACAGGCGGCGGGAATGAACATGCCCCGCGAATGGGCCACCTCCGGACGCTACGACATCGGAAAAGACCGCATCCTAGACAAGGAAGAAAAAATCCGCCAAGCCTTCTACGTCCCCATGTTGCAAGTCATCTCATCGGTAGACCGCCAGATGACCGCAACGGAAGTTAATGCGCGGGAAGGAGAAAAAGTCCTCGCCTTCTCTCCCTCCATGTCCCTCTTCATCTCGGACTGCAACACCCTCATCAACCGCATCTTCTCCATGCTCTTCCGCATGGGCAAATACCCGACCGAAGACATGCCCGACGAACTCGTCGTCCGCGACCAGGGCGGCAGCGAAGACTTTGAAATCAAAATCCCTTCCGTCTCCTACAACGGAAAAATCAGTCAGGCCATTGAACGTGCCCAGCGCAACGGAGGCGACTACTACATCCAGAACGCCCTTGCCTACACCCAGGCCACAGGCGACCCCTCCATGATCGAAATCGTGGACATGCGGAAATATGGCCGCTTCCTCTATGAAAGCACAGGTGCCCCCACGGACTGCCTCCGCAAAGAAAAAGAACTCGAAGCCCTCGACCAGCAACGCGCCGCCGCTGCCCAGCAGCAAGCCCAGCTTGAAGCCATGCAAGGAACCGCCAAAGCAGGCCGTGACATCGCAGCAGCACAAAAATAACAGCCATGACTGAAGAAGAACAATTCGAGCAGGACTACAAAGCCTACGTCGCCGTCCGGCGCGCCCATCTTGCCGCCCACATCACCCCGGAAACAATCGCCTACCTCGAAGCCGAATTCCAAACAAACCTGCCTTGCTACCAGACAAGGAACCCAGCCACTGGGGAACCCGTGGAACCCAACCCCATCATGGCCGCCATCCGCGACGGCCAGCGGGAAGTCATCCTCTGGCTCAAACACGAGCTATCCCAATACGAAAAACAACAACAGAAAACCAACCCATAAACCACCATGCACACCAGCCTATTCAACCCATTCCACCCGCTCCTGCGAGAAGAAGCCCCCGAAAACGTCACCCCTCCCGGAGAGCAGAACCCGGCCCCCACGCCTGCCGAACCTCCTGCCCCGGTACCCGGTAACGAAAACCCGGCACCCGGAGAAGGGGAAGACGCCAACTTCAACCTGGATGCCGATCCTGAACCGGATCCCGCACCCGGCGACGGAACCAATCCGAAGGATCCATCCAAAGAAGAAAACCCGGACGCCGGAGAATACGCCGTTGAACTCCCGGAAGACTTCCAGGCATCCGACGACTTCCGCAACCTCGTCACCGAACAGGCCAAGGCTGCGGGCCTTGACGGCAAAGCCGCTGGGAAATACGTCTCCGGCGTCATCACTGCTCTTCAAAAAGCCGAACAGGAAGCCCTCGCCCAATCCACCAAGGCACTCAAGGAAGAATGGGGCACCAACTTCAACGCCAACATGGGAGCCGTCAAACAATTCACGGCCAAGCTCCGCGCCAAATCCGGCCTCACCGCCGAAGACCTCGCCCCGCTGCAAAGCCCCAAAGGCTTCAAGCTTCTGCATGCCCTCATGACAGCCACCAGCGAAGACGCCTTCGTCGGCAGCAAAACCGCCGCTCCTGGCCGCAGCAACGCAGAAGAAGCCCATGCCATGCTCACCGACCCCAATCACCCGGACTACGCCGCCCTCGACGACCCGGAACACCCCCGGCACATGGAAGCCAACCGCAAATACAACCGCCTCGTCGGCCTCTCCTGACCTCATAGCAACTAAGCAAATGCCCCTGTTCCGAATCAGGGAACAGTTCCCCCGAAGCCCTCTCCCGCCCGCCGCGGGGGAGGGCTTCTTCATGCCTGCAAGACACACCTCCGACTGCAAGACATTGTTTCCAAAACGGATTTCAATGTCTTGCATTTTGTCTTGCAGTTTTATAAAAACAAAAACCGCAAGCCCTGTTTTTCAAAGACTTGCGGTTGTTTTGAAATGGTGGAGGCGACGGGAGTCGAACCCGTGTCCTGAAGGCCGTTGATACCGGCATCTCCATGTTCAGACGCATGTTGCTGCGTTTCGCGGCCGCTTCGTCATGCGCCAACTAAGCAGGCTCGCTAGTTGCCTGTGGAAGTCTCGTGCGTTGCGCGGCAACCCCGCATTGCACCAGCCTGCTAAGCTTTCATCATCCCCTCTAGCAGGCGTTGAGGTTCTGACGCGGCTGAACTAATTAGGCAGCCAGAGCAAGGTCGTTAGACTCTGCATTTATTTTTTTAATCGGCTTTTTAGAAGGCCAGCCGATTAACCTTCACATGCAGCCAGCACCGCAGACTTCCAGTCGAAACCATGGCGCCCCCATATGTATTGCCGGTATAGACAAAAAATCCTGCCGTCGTGTTCAGGCAGGAATGATGTTTTACCGGATGTGATGCAAGTGGCACGCCCGTAGGGATTCGAACCCCAAACCTTCTGATCCGTAGTCAGACGCTCTATCCAATTGAGCTACGGGCGCTTTGACTTGCGTCGTTACCGCATAAGCGGTGAGAGAAATATAGATTTTTCTCCGGGAAAGTCAAGATGTTTGTGATGTAATTTGATAAAATAATCGGCATTTTCTTTTTCCCCAGGGACGGAATTTTCCCATGCCGGCCGGCTGGCATTCCCTTCTGCTCATGGGGAAAGGCGTTGCGCGATGGCGTGTCCTGTGGCACACTGTGTGTGAAGATGAGTGGGTTCAAGCTGATCAGATCTCCCATGGAGGCATTGAAGGAACACTTCGGGTTTTCCGGGCTGAGGGAGGGGCAGGACCGTGTGGTGGCTGCCATCATGGAGGGGCGCAACGTTCTGGTGGTGATGCCTACCGGGGGCGGCAAGTCCCTGTGCTACCAGCTTCCCGCCCTGTGCCGGGAGGGCGTATGCCTGGTGGTCAGCCCGCTGATTGCCCTGATGAAGGACCAGGTGGATGCCCTTGTGGCCAAAGGCATTCCCGCGACCATGATCAACAGCTCCCTGAGTTTCCCGGAACAGAAGGAACGCCTGTCCGGCATGAAGGAAGGAAGCTACAAGCTGGTGTATGTGGCTCCGGAACGTTTCGGCCATGAGGGATTCATGCGGGCCCTGGCGGAGGTGGACGTGAACATGGTGGCCGTGGACGAGGCCCATTGCCTGAGCCAGTGGGGGCACGATTTCCGTCCGGATTATTTGAAACTTGGCCGCGCGATTGAAGCCATGGGGCGGCCGCAGGTCGCGGCCCTGACCGCCACGGCTACGCCCCGCGTGCGGGACGATATTCTGGAGCATCTGCATCTGGAAGACCCTGTGACCATCGTGCGCGGTTTTGCCCGGGAGAACCTGCATTTCCGGATTACCGCCTGTGATACGCACAAGGAGAAGTACAAGAGACTGTACGATCTTGTAAAACGCAACAAAACGGGTATCATTTACTGTTCCACCCGCAAGAAGGTGGAACAGGTGTATGAGGCGCTTTCCGATCTGGGCCTGAGCGTTACAGCCTACCATGCCGGCATGACGGACGCCCAGCGGGAGGAGGCGCAGAATGCCTTTATGAACCGTCAGGCGGACATCGTCATTGCCACGAATGCCTTCGGCATGGGGATTGACCGTGCGGATGTCAGGTTTGTGGCCCATTTTGAGATTCCCGGCAGTGTGGAAGCCTTTTACCAGGAAGCCGGGCGGGCCGGACGCGACGGCCGGGACGCTTATTGTGAGCTTTTATTCAACCATGCGGACTTGAGGACGCAGGAGTTTTTCATTGAGGGAGTCAATCCCGGCGTGCCTCTTATTGTGGAGCTGTATGAGTTGCTGCGGAAGCATTGCAGCGCGGAGTCTCACGAGGTGTCCTGGACTCTGGAGGAAATGGCGGAACGCCTCAAGTGCCGGAATGCCATGCAGGTGGGAGCGGCGCTGTCCGTCCTGATGCGCAACGGAGCCATCAGCCGCCATGATGTTCCGGGGCAGCGGGTGAAGCTGACCAGGGTGGCGGACCCGTCCATGAGCGGCCTGAAGATACCTCTGGACGAACGGGCCATCCGGGAGAAGGAGGTGCGCGACCGCGAGAAGCTGAAGGCCATGACGGAGTTTGCCTATTCGGCCGGATGCCGCCAGCAGTGGATTCTGAATTACTTTGGAGAGGAAGGGGCCGTTCCCTGCGGCCGCTGTGACCAGTGCATGGCCCTGGGAGTGGAGGAAGGCCAGGTGATGGGGGAGGAGGAAACCAGAGTCGTGCGGCAGGCGTTGAGCGGCATTGCACGCGCTTCCGTCCGGCAGGCGGACGGTTCCTGGCAGGGACGCTGGGGCAGGACGAAAGTCATCCACATGCTCAAGGGGTCCAAGTCACAGGATTTGTTGAAGACGTCTCTGGTCCGGCTGAGTACGTACGGCATTCTTTCATCTTGGAGTGAGGACGATATACGCCAGTTGTTCCGCGCCATGCAAATGGCGGGCCTCACTAAAATGAGCGGGGAAGCGGACCGCCCCCTGGTTACCCTGAGCCCGAAGGGGAACGAGGTGATGATGGGCAGGCAGGAGGTTTCCATGATCTGGCCTTTCGCCCGCAGGAGCGCTGCCCCGGACCGCAGGGGGCAGACCAGGGTCCGCTCCACGGGGGATTTTGCCGCCCTGGGGGAGTTTGATGAAGATTTATTTATGAAATTGAAAGAACTGCGGAATGAACTGGCCCGGGAAGCCGGAATACCCGCTTACGCGGTTTTCCACAATTCCACGCTGGAAGCCATGGCCCGGCTGAAACCTACTACGCGCCGGGGGGCCATGAACATACACGGCATCGGGGAGCGGAAGGCCGCACGTTATCTGGATGATTTTCTGGAGATAATCGCCGAACATTGCGGCGTGTAGGAGGCCGGTCTTTCCGTCTTGCGCTTTCCTCCCGATCTCTCAGAAAGGGAAATACTTCCATTTTTATCCGTTGTCTGGCAACTGAATGTTACAACGGAGTTACATTTGCCTGCGGAGGGTGGTTGAAGGTTGATTTTCTGAAAACGGGCTGTTTAGTCTGTATTCATGAAAACAGACAATGATACCATGACTGGTGCGGAGCGTCTGGTTCTGGCCGCCGGGGCCGGACTGCTTCCATTCTTCCTGTTTGGAACTTGCGGATGGGCTTCCATGCCTGACGCTACCTCTGGAGAACCTTCCCTGCCAAGTGTAAAGATGGTTCCCAAAAAGCTGGCCCTGTTCAAAAACGGGTACGGCACGGTGACGCTGGAAGGGAAGACGGCGGAAGGCTCCTCCATGGAGCTGGCCGGGCTTCCCACTCCTTCCTACGGATCATTCTGGCTTTCCGCAGAGCAGGGCGTTTCCGTCCGGGAATTGATCAGCAGCAAGGTGAAGGAAATCATCCCCAAGCCGGAATACGGCAGGAATGAATTGCTTGCCGCCAATGCCGGAAAGCTGATCAAGATCACAACCACAGAAGGAGGAATGATTGTAGGAAGAATGGTGAAGCCAGTGAACAACAAGGTCCGGGAATCCAATCGTCCCAATTTGATGGGCTCCCTTTCTTCTCCTGTGGAAGACGGCCGGGACATGAACAGGTCTTCCTTTGCGATGGCGGGAAGCCTCCTGATGCAGACGGAGACCGGACATGTGGTGCTCCAGGAAGCCGCGGTTCAACAGGTCGAGTTTCTGGAAAAGGAGATTTCCTTTCCCACCTGGACGACGGACAGAACGCGGTTGGTGATGAACCTTGAAAAACCGGCTCCGGGAAAAACGGTGACCGTGAACAGCCTGTCTTCCGGGATCAGCTGGCTGCCCACCTACCGGGTAGAGCTGGGTGCGGAAGGACATGCACAATTGCAGTGCAAGGCGACGATCATGAATGAACTGATGGATTTGGAGAAGGTGGATATGGAGCTTATTTCCGGCTTCCCTCGCCTGGCGATGCCCGGGCTGCCTTCTCCCATCTCCATGAAGCAGAACATGAGCGCCTTGTTTGCCGCCCTGGGGTCCGAAAAACCCGGAACGGAATACGCCCGGTCCCTCATGGACAACTACATGAGCCAGGCCCGCACTCCGCAGCCCGTATTCACCATGGAGAAGGCCACGGCCATTGATCCGGGAACCGTCAAACAGGCGGAGGATTTGTTCTTCTACTCCCTTCCGGATTTTTCCTGCAAGTATCGGGAGACGGTGACCAGAAACCTGTTTGGCGGCGATGTTCCCTACCGCCACATTTATACGTGGGACATTCCCAACCAGAAGGGCCTGTCGGAATGGAACCAGAACCGCGACCGCGGGGCGGCGGTTTCCCCGCTGGACGTCTGGCACTGCATCCAGTTGACGAATGGCTTGAATCTGCCCTGGTCCACGGGAATGGTGGAATTCGTTTCCCAGGGCAGACTTGCCGGGCAGAGCACGCTCACCTTCACCAATCCGGGAGAACGTGTCCTGGTCAGGCTGAATAAATCCATGGAAACCATGGTTCATGTCTCGGAAGAAACGCTTTCTTCCGAACCGGTGAAGGTGAGAAGCTCCAGCTATCAGAAATACACCGTAAAGGGAACTCTGACCATGAGAAATGTTTCCGGCAGGAACATGGAATTCCAGGTAAACAAGAACATTATCGGGACTCCGGAAACTGTTTCGGGAGAAGGAGAAATGTCCAGCCTTCCCAATTGGAACCGTTCCCTGAATCCTGACGGAAAATTCCAGTGGAAACTCACGCTGAAGCCGGATGAGAAAAAGGACCTGGAGTATCAATATACTTATCTGGATTAATTCCTGCCCTTATATTTATGTATTGACATCATTTGGAGTAGTGTGTACTTTCTCCCCCACACATTACTCAGACGGAGCGGTGGCTGAGAGGCTGAAAGCACTCCTTTGCTAAAGGAACGTACTGGCAAAACCGGTACCGAGGGTTCGAATCCCTCCCGCTCCGCCAGCATTTTCAGTATGCTGGTGCATGTTTAGCCCTGAAACATCAGGGCTTTTTCATTTCTTGGAATATTCTTGCCGCTGAAAAGCAGGGATAATTTATTATGTCCGGTTCAGGGAGGCTCAGATAATGGAAAGGAGAGTGAAGATGAGGCCGGAAGATAGCATCCTCTTGATTGTACCAGGAATATGTCCTTCTGCTGCAGGCAGGGCCATATCTTTGTCTGCCCTAAGAAGCGTCATACTCAACAACGCTGGAAATGGAGGATATCGGGTATGGACTGCCCAAGAGCTGGATTGATGAAAAGGTAAAAAGGAAGACCGGAAAAGCTTGCACAACCGTGCCCCGGCCAATCTGCCTGCCCTGGATTGAGGGGGTCAAACTTATTCCGGAATATCTGGAGAAAGAGACCCCAAAAGCTTCTTACATTCTATCGAGTTGTTGAAGAATGAAGAGCTCCGGCCATGGCATATTCCATGACCGGAGCTGATGAAGTGAACCGGGAGACGGAAAGTGCCCCTCTCTATTTATTGGCGTTTTTGTAAACAAGGTTGCCGTAATATTGGGGGATGAGCCAGTCCTTGCCCCAGGATGTCTGTTTAAGCTGTTCTATGTCTTCGGGAATGAGGTCGTCAGCCGTCAGTTCGTTTTTATTATCTACGTTGCAGTTGTAGGGCTCGCAGCCCCATTCCTTGCGGATGTAGTCGGAAAATTCCTCTATGCGGATAACCGTGTCAATCCGGTGGGTGAAGAGGAAATGGTTATATTGCGACTGAAGATGAACTTCAAAGGGATCCGGGTAGTTCCGGTCGTTGAGCTTGATGAGCAGGAGTATTGTTTCAATAAAACAGCGCTTGTCCTTGCAGGCTGCCGTGTAAGGAAGGAGCAGATTTGCGGCGATGCACCAGGCATAATTGCAGAGGTTGACGAAGCGGTCTACAGGGTTGCGGTAGGTGATGATGTGACGGTAGCTTCCCAGTTTTTCCGCATTGTAGCTCGCATGTCCCCTGACCTGGGAACAGGCGAAACCGTCCCTCCATATCGGATTTTGGGCTCCGGTTTCGCGTATCGTGTATCCGTTGTGTTCGTGTAGCGCGGTTCCGAGCAGAGTGGAACAGGCATTTTTGGCGACCAGATAGCCTACAGTCTTATGCTCATGAGAGACAATGAAGCGTGTGCCTTCCTTTGCATGAGGGTCAGTGCACAGGAAATGCAGTCCTCCCCGGGAGTTGAGCAGAATCCATTCGTCTGTAGCGGGGTTGCGGTGCAGGTATTCCAGAGAACGGTATTTGGGCCACCACAAGGTCATGGCAGTTTCCGATCTGGAGAGAATCTGGGCCTGGTCTGGACAGGAGGCCGTCCGAGTGAGCCTGTCGCCTTGAATTTCACAATCAGCCTGGAAGTGGTAGGCAACGACGCGAATGATTTGGTTGTTAGACATGCTTTAGTTTTGCAGGATATTTGTGAGGCATGTAACAGGAAACGGAACAGGGAAAAGAATGCCACTTCCCTGGCATGTGGGGCTATTGCCAGCCGGTATCTCTGCGTTGTACTTTTTCCCAAAGCTTATGGAAACTATTTGTCCGGAAGATATTTCCGAGGGAATATTTCCTGAAGGGAGAATATGAAAAAGAGTTCGTTTGCGATTACTCGAAAGGAAAGACCATGCTGCCCTGTCCCATTTGTGGCAGGGAATTGGTCCGTGGTTTAATTCGGACTCCTCATATTTTCCCAATTCCTGTGAAAGTAATTTTTTGTTTGGGAGTCATTCTTTTTTCTCTGCGGGAAAATAGTCGGCTACGGTTTCCCGTACTTCTTCCAGCCATTTGCGGCGGTCGTCGGGCGTGCTGTCTGCGATGATGCGGAACATTTTTCTTTCAAAGGCGGTTACGCCGCAGAAAGCAAAGATGCAGTCTTTCCAGATGCGCTGGAGGGGATCGCCGAAGACGGATTGTTCGCGCTCCTCCGGGGTATTGGAGGTATTGAAAACCAGGGCCGCTTTTGCTTTCAGAAGGCCGATGGGAAGACCGCCCCCGTTGTCTTCCTTGGGAAAGATGTAGGCTACTTCCTCCCTCAGAACGCGGTCCACCCACCCTTTCATGATGGCGGGAGGCTGCCCCCACCAGTTGATGTTCCTTCAGGATTTCCACGGCTGCCGCGGCCATGGCCGCATTAAAACTGTCCTTGTAGGGGTGTCCCAGAATAACGGATATGTTCATGTCGGTGATGAGGTTGTTGACCGACCGCCTGTGGAGGAACGGTTTTCCGGCTGCCTTGTCCCCAGGTTAACTCCGAATAAAGGGCAAGTCAAACCGGGGAGAGGAACGGAAAAAATGGCCCCGTTTTATTGCATGGAAACTTGCCGGATGAAATAATCTTTTTAGAAGGAACTTATTTCTTTTTCCTGTGAGGCCTGCCATGGTCAGAACGGTGTTTTCCCTTTATAAAGAAAATCAGTTTTGCTGTTTCTGCCAACTGTACGGTCAATGAGATCGGGAATGTCTTCCTTTGAATATCCTGCCTTGAGAAGGAATTCTTCCATGTTGGCATAGTTGCTTGGAAATACAGAGACAAGGATTTCCATGAAAGTTTTTTCAAGCTCCTTGACTTCGTCTTCGAAGACCTCATTTCTTGTGTTGATAAAAGACTCTCCTGTTGCAACCTCGTTCATGAGCTTCCGAAGGTCTTCCATTTTAAGATGTCGGAGTTTTTTTACTTGTTCTTCGGCAGATCGATGAGCAAGGCCTCCTTGTTGAGGTTCGTCCTCGGTAATCCGGAAGGGATTGGTCTCGTGCGCACTTTTGAATTGCCTCAATATATGGGCATAATAAGGGAGCAGGAGGCGTGTAATGATCCGCTTCTTTTCAGGCTCCCTGATTTTATCGGTTTTTCTAACCAGCCTGATATATTTTTCCATGAAGAGACAAACCTTGGATTTTTGGTTAATATCAGACATGTCGTCAATGTTTATTTCCGGTTCGGTTTGCTTGTATGTGTTGAAGGAAAAGGTGGGGCCCAAAGCTACGAGATAGCAATGCCATATTTTTTCCCTCAATTCGGTATCAACATTGTCTCGTGTCGTTACCTTGAAGGTATGTGTATGTTTTTTAGCCTTTTCATAAAATGATTTGAACAGCTTGTTCCGCAGGGATGAGGAAAGTTCCTGGACGGCGGGAGAGGTCTGTCGATATGAGTCAATGCAGGCGGGACTTTCCAGCATGGGGTTGGGGTCGGCAGCATTGGCCGCCCCGATAAAGAGACAGACCACAAATATGTATAAAGGTGGTAACGTGTTCATAGTGTTTTAACCTTTATTGCTGTTTTTTTTAAAGGCCGTGCCAGATTTTTCTGCGATGGTTTTCGTCGTAAGTTTGTCAATAGACTCAATATAAGCTTGCCATTTTGCTTCCCTGAAAAATAGCATTTTCTTTTCCAAGCCTGACATTCTCTGAATGAACAGGGAAATCACATTTTCCTCTCTGTCAATAGGATGTTGGCACTGAATCAGATTGCCAGAGAATAAAATCAAAACCGTAGGAATAGGGAAGAAGAGTCCGCAAACATGCAGTCTTAAAAGATGGAATCATGGAGGGCTTGAGGCGAGGTATATTGGAAATAGAAGGACCTTATATGAAATTGATCGTCCTGGTAAATCCGTTGGAGAGCATGGAATGCCAGGAGTTTTGTTTACCCATAAAAAAGCGCCTCCCATTGCGGGAGGCGCTTGGAAACAGGTTGATGAAAGCAGCCAGTTACATGCCCTTGTTTTTCATGGCTTCCGCCAGGGCGGCGCCCATCTGGGCCGGGGTCTTGGCGACCACGATGCCCGCTTCGCGCAGGGCTTCCTGCTTGGCGGCGGCGGTGCCTTTGCCTCCGGCCACGATGGCGCCCGCGTGGCCCATGCGGCGTCCCTTGGGAGCCGTGGCTCCGGCGATGAACGCGGCTACGGGCTTCTTGCAGTTGTTCTTGATCCATTCGGCGGCTTCCTCTTCCTCGGAACCGCCGATTTCACCGATCATGATGAAGGCGTCCGTATTGGGGTCTTCCGTGAAGAATTGAACGGCCTGCTGCTGGGTCATGCCGTGGACGGGGTCGCCGCCGATGCCGATGCACATGCTCTGGCCCAGGCCCATGTTGGTGACCTGCCACACGGCTTCATAAGTGAGCGTGCCGGAACGGGAGACGATGCCGATTCTGCCGGGCTTGAAGATGTAGGCCGGCATGATGCCGATCTTGCAGCTGGCGGAGGGGTTGACGATGCCGGGGCAGTTCGGGCCGATGAGGGTTACGTCCTTGTCTTTCAGGAATACCTTCACTTTCTGCATGTCCTGCACCGGGATGCCTTCCGTGATGCAGACGATGAGTTTGACGCCCGCGTCCGCGGCTTCCATGATGGCGTCGGCCGCGAAGGGCGGCGGGACGAAGATCATGGAGGCGTTGCAGTCCGTGGCCTTTTTGGCTTCCGCCACGGTGTCGAATACGGGGACCTTGTCTTCAAAGAGCTGGCCGCCCTTGCCGGGGGTCACGCCGGCAACCACGTTGGTGCCGAAGTCCATGCAGTTTTTGGCATGGAATGCGCCGGCGCTGCCGGTGATGCCTTGCACGACGAGACGGGTGTTTTTGTCAATGAGAGATGTCATTGTCGTAATAAATGGTGAGGGTTATTTGACGGCCGCAACCGCCTTCTGGGCGGCTTCGTCCAGGTTGTCGGCAGGGATGATGGCGATGCCGCTGTCAGCGAGGATTTTCTTGCCGATTTCCACGTTGGTGCCTTCCAGGCGGACGACGAGCGGGATTTTCATGTCGATGTTTTTCGCAGCGGCCACGATGCCCTGGGCGATGACGTCGCAGCGCATGATGCCGCCGAAGATGTTGACGAGAAGGGCCTTCACGTTCTTGTCGCTGGTGAGGATGCGGAACGCGTTGGTTACCATTTCCTCCGTGGCGGAACCGCCCACATCCAGGAAGTTGGCGGGATCTCCGCCGTAGTATTTGATGATGTCCATCGTGGCCATGGCCAGTCCGGCGCCGTTTACCATGCAACCGATGTTGCCGTCCAGCCCGATGTAGTTCAGGTCGTACTTGCCGGCTTCCACTTCGCGGGGGTCTTCTTCCGTTTCATCCCGCATTTCCATGATTTCCGGATGGCGGTACAGGGCGTTGTCGTCAAAGTTGAATTTGGCGTCCAGGGCGCACACGCGGTCATCCGTGGTGACGACGAGGGGGTTGATTTCCACCAGGGAGCAGTCCAGGGCGGTGAAGAGCTTGTAAACGTTGGTGATGAGCTTGGTCGCCTGGCGGAGCAGGGGGCCGGTGAGGCCCAGGGCCACGGCGATCTTGAGGGCCTGGAAGGGCAGGATGCCCAGGGCCGGGTCAATGTGTTCCCGGATGATGGCTTCCGGCCGGGTGGCCGCCACTTCTTCAATGTCCATGCCGCCTTCCGTGCTGGCTACGATGACGGGGCATTCCCGGGCGCGGTCCTGCAGGATGGCGAAGTAGCATTCCTTTTTAAGGTCCACGGCTTCCGCCACCATGATCTTGCTGACCAGCTTGCCGGCTTCCCCGGTCTGCTTGGTGACCAGTACCTGGTTAAGCATTTTGCCGGCCACGTCTTCCACTTCCTCCACGGAATTGACGACGTGCACGCCGCCCTGGAACCCGTTTTTGAATGTGCCTTTGCCGCGTCCTCCGGCATGTACCTGTGCCTTAACTACGTATTGGGAAACGCCCATGTCGCGGGCTATTTGTGCGGCTTCCTGGGCGGTGGTGGCGGCAATTCCCTTGGGAGTTGCCACGCCAAAGCGCTCAAAGAGTTGTTTTGCTTGATATTCGTGAATATTCATGACAGTGGGCCGTTCGGCCAAATGTTTGCGGAAGAAAGGCTAGGACTATTTCCCGTGCCGGTCAAGGGATAATGGTTTGGTCTTTTTATTTTTTTCCGTTGCCGTTGTGGAAGTCAAAGAGGACAGAAGGCTTGACTGTCTGCATAAAGATTGGGAAACTTCCCTCCCATTTTCCGTATGTTGCTATTTTATGAAAATTTATCGACCTGCCGACAGTTGTTTTAAAGAGATGAAAGGCCGGATGAACCGCCGGGCCCTTCCCGAGAATTCCGTAAGAGATACCGTTAATTCCATTATTCAGGACGTTGCCGTCCGCGGAGACGCCGCCCTGTTTGATTATGCCGCCAGGTTTGACAAGGTCAGCCTGGACAGCGGCTCCCTGTTTGTCACCGCGGAGGAACTGGCAGAGGCGGAAGCTGCCGTGGAGGAGTCCGTGAAGGAGGCCATTGCCGCTTCTCTGGCGAACATCCATTATTTTTCAGACCGCAGCCGCAGGCAGGACTGGTCCGGAGTGAACGCCCAGGGCGTGGAGGTTGCGGAACGCTTCCTTCCCTATGACCGCGTGGGCATTTACATTCCCGGGGGCAAGGCTCCCCTCGTGTCCACCTCCATCATGACGGGCGGCTTTGCCCAGGCCGCCGGCGTGCGGGAAATCGTGGCCGCCACGCCGTGCGGGCCGGACGGACGGGTGAACCCCGCTCTTTTATATGCGCTGAAGGCTTCCGGTGCCACGGAAATTATCAAGATAGGCGGCGCCCAGGCGATCGCCGCGCTGGCGTTGGGTACGGAAAGCGTGAAGCCCGTGGAAAAGATTTTCGGCCCCGGCAACCGGTTTGTAGTAGAGGCCAAGCGCCAGCTGGTGGGTGCCGTAGCCATCGATCTTCTTCCCGGGCCGAGCGAAGTGATGGTGCTGGCGGACGAGACGGCGGACGCCGAGTTTCTGGCCGCCGACCTGCTGGCCCAGGGCGAGCACGGGCCGGACAGCGTCGTGGTATTTGTGACCACCTCGGAAGAGCTGCTGGAACGGGTGGAGGCGGAAGTGGAACGCCAGGCGGCCCTGCTGAGCCGGGGCGCCATCATCCGGGAGGTGCTGGACAAGCACGCGTACGGTTTTCTGGTCTCCTCCATTCAGGAGGGGGTGGATCTGGTGAATGCGTTTGCTCCGGAACACCTGGTCCTGGTGACGGAGGATGAAGATTCCGTGCTGGCGGCCATCCGGACGGCCGGGGCCATTTATGCGGGGGCCCTGTCCACGGTGGCCTGCGGGGATTTTCTGGCGGGCCCCAGCCATACGCTGCCCACGGGCGGCGCGGGCAAGTCGTTCTCCGGCCTTCGGGCGGACCAGTTCCAGCGGCGCACGAGCGTGGTCCGCATGAACGAGGATGCCGTTCTGAAATCGGCGCCGTACGTGGCGGAGTTCGCCCGCGTAGAGGGATTGGATGCCCACAACCATTCCCTCCAGGTGCGCGCCTCCCGCGTGAACCGGTAACAGTAACCCAGATAACATACGTCCCATTATGAAACAACAGCAAGGGACCAGGGAACGGTTGCTGGAAGCCGCTGAAAACCTGTTTGCCGAATACGGCTATACGGAAACGTCGCTGCGCATGATTTCCCAGGCGGCCGACGTCAATATAGCCTCCGCCAACTACCACTTTGGCGGCAAGGAAGGCCTGTGGAAGGCGGTCATGATGAAGTACGCGCCGATGGCGCGGGATTTCCGGATGGCCCGGGTGGCGGAAGCCATGGAGCGGGACGGCTCCATTGAAGCCCTGGCCCACGCATACGTGTATCCCTCCTTTTACGGACTTCTGAACACGGGGGACCTGACCCTGGAAGAACTGAACACGTTCCCCCATTATTTGCGCCTGATGGGTATCTGCCATGTGCAGACGCCTGAAGTTGCCGTGGAATACATCAAGGAAGTATATTCCCCCATCCGGCGGCAGCTTCATGACAGCATCCGCAAGATGTTTCCGGGCGCTTCCTCATACCAGATTTTCTGGACGGTGCTCGCCATTGAAAGCATCATGATCGGGCTTCTGACGCATTTGCGGATGATCATGGAACTGATGGAGGTCAACAGGATTCCGAAGGGAAGTGTGAAGGACTTGTTTGAATTGATCGTCCGTCAGGTGGAATCCCTGATCCGCATGTGCGGAAAGACCATGTAGGCATTTTATTTTTCCGGAGCGCAGCATGTTCAAGTCCCTCATCCGTACGTTTGCCATCGTGGTCGCGTTCGTTGCGGGCTACATGATGCCCTGGCTCCATGTGTACGGCTGGACGTTCAAATGGATGCTCATCGGCATGCTGTTTGTGACTTTTCTGGGGATCCGTTTCAAGCGGATGAAGCCGGAACGGCCGCACTGGCTGCTGGTGGGGGCCAATTTGCTGATTGCCCTGGCTGCCTGGAGCGTGTGCCGCGCGTCCTTTGGGGGCGGCTACCTGGCGGAGGCGGCGTTCTTCGTGGGCGTCATGCCCACGGCCACCGCGGCGCCGGTGGTGATGGGGCTGCTGGGCGGCAGCGTGGAGTTCATGCTGACCGCCCTCCTTCTGACCAACGGGATCATTTGCATCCTGCTTCCTTTCATTCTGCCCATGGTGGTGGGCCGGGGCGGCTTTGAGATTTATCTCAGCGTGGCCCAGAACATAGCCCTGGTGATGCTCCTGCCTCTGGCCCTGGCCCTGGCCGCACGCCGCTTTTATCCCCGCGCCATCGCGTGGCCCCGGAAGCTGAAGGACGTTACCTTTGGCGTCTGGGTGGTGATTCTGGTGCTGATTGCGGCCAACGCTTCCTATGACATTTCCTCCCGGGACGGCATTTCGGAACGCGTGCTGGAGCAGATAGGCGCCCTTTCCCTGCTGATTTGCGCCCTGAACTTCGGCCTGGGCCATCTGCTGGGCGGCAAGGCGCGCTCCGCGGAATGCAGCCAGGCCCTGGGACAGAAAAACACCACGCTTTCCATCTACCTGGCGCTGACGTATTCCAATCCCATTGCCGCGCTGGGGCCCACGTTTTATGTGCTGTGGCATAATTTATGGAATGCGTGGCAGCTTTACCGTGCGTCCGAACACAGGCGCCGGAACGGAAATTAGACGGTTCCGTCTTTGATCGTGTCCCGCGGACCCCCTTTTTCCGGGAAATTATGGGTTGACGGCGGCTTGAGCGGAGTCCTGCCTTCCGCCTTCCAACTGCGTTGCGGCGCGCGCGGCATTCAAAAGGCTTGAATTCCAGGGAAGGGCCGTTAACGTTGTGCTCCCGTTATGCAGGCGTCCACTCCTCCCCTGAAACCTCTTTCTTCACGCACCAAATGGCTGATTGCCCTGTGCCTGTGCATTGCCGTCCTGCTGCTGGAGTTTTTGACGTACCACATGGCCTACCGCATCGGTTATGATGAAGGGGCCCTCCATACCCCTCCGGTCGTGATCCAGAAGAGCGATGAAAAGGCCTTCCAGACTTTGTCCCGTTTCATGGCGGACGTGTTTGCCTCACGGGAAAGCCTGGCCGGAATTCTAGACAAACGGGAGGAACGCCTGGCGTGGATCAGGGACCCGGAAGTACGGTCGGAAACGGCCTGGGGGCTGACCCGCGAACTGATCAGCCGCGGCGGCGTGGAGCAGGCGCTTCCCACGGCCAGGGAATTGATTGAGGCGGGCTATGCGGACGGAAAGCGGCAGGTATGGGCTCCCCGCGCTGATGCCGTGGCCCGGGCCCTGCTGGCGGAGCACCAGTACGCGGCCGCCTACGATTATTTGAAAACGGCCGTGGACGGGTATGAAAAGGAGAGCATGGCCGCCGAGCTGGTGAAGGCCCTCCAGACCATGAGTTCCATTGACCAGATATTGAACCGGAATGACCAGGCCAATGGGCTGCTGCAGCGCGCCGTGGAAGCTTCCGCCCGGCTGGGGAGCGACTCTCTTGCCGTGAAGTCCAGGCTTCTGGCCGCCCAGGGCAGGCTGGCCCGCGCGGCGGGCCATATTCCGGAATCGCGGGCCTATTTCAAGGAAGCTCTGGTTCTGTTCCCCCGGGAGCAGGGAAAGACCACGGGGGACCTGGCTCTGGCCAGCATCAGCATGGGAGAAGCCATGCTGGAAGCAGGCAGGAAGGAGGAGGCCCGCGAGCTGTTCCTGAAGGGGCTCACCGGTTCGGAAAACGCCTCCTATCTGCTCAACGACTGCCTGAACGCCCTGCGCGGGCTGGCGCGCATTTCCACGGAGCAGGGTAATTATGAAGAGGCGCTGGCCTACCTTCACCAGGCGGAAGGCGCCGCACGCGGCGTGCTTCCGGCGGATCACGCTTTTTGGGCCGGGCTGTATGACCAGCGCGGATGGGTCAACATCATGCGCAAGGCAGCCCCGGAAGCCCGTGCGGATTTCCTGAAGGCGGTGAGCAACGCGGCGGTCTCTCCCATGATTGCCGCCCAGTCCCGCGAGGGCCTGGGGAAGGCGTGGCTGGACGCCGGGGAAGGGGCAAAGGCGCGGGAAAACCTCCGGCAATCCATCCAGGTCCGGGAATCCAACTTCTCTTCAGACACCCTTTCCCTGGGCAGGGTGTACCATTCCCTGGGAATAGCCAGCGACATGGAAGGGGACCGTGAAGGAGCCCTCCAGGCCTACTCCCGCGCCGTGGACGCCCTGCTGAAATGCGGAGACGGTCCGGAACGGAAGAATTTGCTGGTCCAGTCCTATCTGTGCAAGGCCTACGCCCTGTGCGACGGCGAGCAGTGGCAGGAGGCCGTGGACGCTTTTGAAGCCGTGCTGCCATTGCTGGAAGGAGAACAGAGGTCGGAAAACTACAAGCAGCTGGGCCGCTGTTACGACGAACTGGGAATGACGGCGAAGGCGGATGAATGCTGGAAGGAATCCGGCTTTCCCCGGGTGCGCCGGAGTTCTCCCGTACGCCGGACGGACGGCGGCAGGATATCCTCCCGTCGGTGACGGACCGCCGCCGCTGCGCCGTAAGACGTTGCGGACTGCTGATTTTGCTTGATTTGTGCCCTCTTTTTGGCTCAATGCCTGCATGAGTTCCGAGCGCCATTTTTCCAATAAGCCTTATCGTCCGTCGCGCAAGAAAAAGTCTTACTGGAAACCGGTCCTCTGCCTGGTGGCGCTGGGTGGCCTCTGGTTCGGTTACGTCCAGTACTGGCCCACCATTGAAAGCTGGTTCAAGCCCACGATTCACGAGGTGCACAGCCAGACACAGGCCATGGGGCATCTCCAGGGCATGCTGGACTCCTGGAACGGCTCGGATGAAGAGCTGGCGGCGCTGGCCGCAACCGTGGACAAGCAGGTGGAATGGATGAATTCCACGGAGGCGCGCGACTCCTTTGCGTGGCTTCTGGCTGTGGAAATGGACCGGCGCGGCATGGTGAAGGAGTCGGAGCCCATGATTGCATCCCTTCTGGAAAAGAAGCTCTCCCATTCCGGCGCCCTGCCGGAGGCGGACAGAGACCGCCTGCTGAACGTCAGCCTGAACTGGGCGCGTGAATTTGCCGGGCGCAAGCATGACGCCGTAGCGGAACGTCTGTATGAAGTAATTCTTAAAAATACGCCGGAGGACCACGTTTCCGTTCTGCTGGCCTGCCTGGAACCGCTGGCCCATTATGCCTATGACCAGGCCAAATTCGAACGTTTTTCCTCCCTGTGCAAGCAGGCTTCCTCTCCCGTCATGCGAAGCATGCTGAAAAAGCCGGAGGATGTGAAAAGCATGGTGAAGATACTGCTGCTTCAGGATACCCTGCCGGAAAAGGCGACCGGCCAGCCCGGCCGTACGGGCAGCACCATCGCCAGGGAACTGCTTGCCCAATTCCGCCTCACGGCCAGTCCGGACATGGGGCGCATCATCCTGAATGAACTCAACATGCCCCTCAAGGCGCGGCGAAAATATTCCCAGGCGGAATTGAAGGGCATGGCGGACCAGCTGGAAGCCGCCCTGATCTGCTTCCGTGCCGCAGAGACGGAAATGGACTGCACCCCGGAAACCATGCTGGCGCTGGCTCGCGTGAGGATGCAAATGGGGAATTTGAAGGAAGCGGCGCGTCTGCTTTCCCGCGCGGAAGGCTCCGCCATGACGCTGGGGGTGGATGCCCCGCGCATTCTCAGCGGTTCCAGCCTGAGCCAGGAAATTGCGGAACTGCGCTCCCAGCTGGACAAGTACGCGCAGGCGGAAGCCCTGGTAAAGCGGGCGTATGAAGATGTGAACATTGCCGCGGCTTTCCTGCGGGCGAAGGATTACGACCAGGCGGTGAAATATTCCGATCAGGCGATGAAAGTGGCTCTGGAAAGCACCGCCTTCATCCAGGCTCTTCAGCCCGTGATCATGACTCTTCAGGCGGAAATCAGCGCCGGAAGGGAACAATGGGCGGTGGCGGAATCGCAGTACGGAAAGCTGGTGGAAACATGGGATGGCCTGAATGATGAAGACAAGGCCACTCTCCAGAACAATCTGGCATCCATCCAGTCGGAGGAACTTTACAAGAAAATCCACCGCGACTGGGCGGAAGTATGCCGCAAGCAGAACAGAACCACGGAGGCGCGCCGGGTATTGACAAAAATCGGAGAAGCTCCTGCGGAAGAACCGGAGCGGCCTGCCGCACGCCGCCGCAGAAGGTAATGAAAGCCCTGATGTCTGCGTATGGACAAGAGATAACGTGGCGGAGACAAAAATCCGGAGTTGCTTTCATTTAGTTCCGGCCGGACACGGAATATTCCCGGACTTTCTCCTGAAGATCACTGCCGGAAAGGCTTTTCCCTCCGTCTCCATCATTTTCCGGCATGTGTCCGTCCCACATATGTTTTCGGGAGGAGGGGCGGTAAACCGTACCAAAGGCGAATCAACTGCGCACTTTGGCCTTTTGTTTTGAGGCGAGGGATGTCCGTTTGCCGTGGGCCATTTTTTCCCGGCGGTCCGCGGCGGACTGGCGCCGGGAACGCACGGTATATTTTGCGAAAACTTGGCTAACGGTCAGGTTGCCCTGTTCAAGAAGCTTGAAAATATTGTCCCTCACCCTCATTGCTTCCTGAAGCGCCGCCTCCGCACCTCCGTACTGGGAATCCGAAAAATAGCGGGTGAATAAGCGCTTGTTCTTACAAATAGCCAGCCGGTAACCTTGAAAGGCCGTGGTTTCGTAAGTATAGCGGGTGATGTTTTTACAGGGCATATGCGCGTGAATTATTGGGACCAGAGAATGCGGGCAGTGGTAATGAGCTTCTCTTAGGATAGGTCCCAATTCCGGTAAAATCCAGAAAAAACACAATTTGTTAGATTGTGTGCAAAAAATGTACGATTATATGCTTGTAATAAACTTATTGATGTTTATCGGCCGTGACAAAAAAATGACCGTTGAAGACACGGACTTTCAGCTTTTCTCCGGCATGAACCTGGTCGGTTTTCCGGATTAGCTGCCTCTTTTCATTCTCCACGAGGGCGTATCCCCGGCTCAGCGTCTGTTCGGGACTGTGGGCTTCCAGTCTGGCCTGCAAAAGAGCCAGGGAAGATGAAAACGCCGTCATTCTGACGGTTGCGGCATGAAACAGGCGGGACTGCAGGGCGGAGAGCTGCTGAGCCCGCTCCCTGTTGAGATGGCGGGGATGGCTCAATTGGAGCTTGTGTTCCAGTTGATTGATTAAAAGAGAGTTCTGCTGAATCCTGAATGCGGAGGAAACCAGCAGGGATTCCTCCATCCCGTCCAGACGCTGGGCGTACGGGGCCAGGAGAGAGTCTGCATCCAGCAATCTGCCGCGCAGATAAACGTCCAGTTTCAGTCGGGCGTGCAGCAGGGAATGGCGTGCGGAAGCGTGCAGCGCCTGCTCCATTCTACCCAGTTTGCGGAGCCATTCCGGGCCGTCCGGCGTAGCGAGTTCCGCCGCCGCGGTGGGGGTGGGCGCCCGCAGGTCCGCCACAAAATCCGCAATGGTGAAATCCGTGTCGTGACCCACCGCGGAAATAACGGGAACGGTGCATTCGTGGATGGCTCGCGCCACGATCTCCTCGTTAAAATTCCACAAATCTTCTATGGAACCGCCCCCGCGGCCCACGATGAGAACGTCCACGGGCGGCAGCCCGTTGTGCGGCGCATGGGACCATGCCCGGATGGCGGCGGCAATCTCGCGCTCCGCTCCGCTCCCCTGGACGCGCACAGGCAGCAGGTACGCCTTCACCCAGGGGGCGCGGCGCTCCAGCACGTGGCGCATGTCCTGGATGACGGCTCCGGTGGAGGAGGTGACGATGCCGATGGAGCGGGGAAAGGCGGGAATGGCTTTTTTTCTTTCCGCGTCAAACAGGCCTTCCCGCTGGAGCTTCTCCTTCAACTCCAGAAAGCGCGCCTGGAGATCCCCCATGCCGGCGGCCCGCACCTCCTTGATGACCAGTTGAAGCTGGCCCCGGTCCGGGTACACGGTGGCGTTCCCCAGCACGTGCACCTTCATGCCTTCCTGGAGCCGCAGGGGACAGCGCGCGGCGGCGTTCTTGAAAAAAGCGCAGAAAATTTCCGCCCCCTGTTCCTTCAGGGTAAAATAAATGTGCCCGCTGGTATGGTACTTGACGTTGCTCAGCTCTCCGACGACCCACTGCGTGCCGACGGCGATGCCGACCACGTCCCGGAGACGGTAAACGAGCTGCTTGACCGTGATGGGCCGGGGGGCGGAAGCCGTTTCCTGCGGAAATTCCATGGCTTACGGTTCAAAGGGAATGTTCAGCGCCTCGTAGGCCAGCATCCTGCACTGCTTCAGGTCCAGTTTGCCGGAGGGCAGCACCGGGATATGCTCCACGGGGATGATCTCCTTGGGGCACCACAGGGCGGGCAGCCCCTGGTCGATCAGGCCGTGCCGGATCAGGGTGCGCGCCTGGTGCACGTAATCCGTCACCAGGGTGGTCAGCAGGGCCACGGCTTCCCCTTTGGCCTGGTCCGGAATAGTGACCACGGCAATTCTCCGTTCGTCGTCCGTGGGGTCCAGGTTCCAGATATTCATGATGGCTGCTTCCAGCGCTTCATGGGGGACCATTTCCCCGCCTATCTTGGAAAAGCGAGAAACGCGCCCCTCTATTTTCAAAAAGCCGTATTCGTCCGCGGAACCGATGTCTCCGGTCTTCAGCCAGCCGTCCACGAAAATGTCCCTGTTCACTTCCGGTCCTCCCAGATAGCCGGGGAAAATATTCGGCCCTTTCAGCCAGATCATGCCGGAAGTGGTCACGGGTACCACGCGGCCCGTGTGCGGGCTGGTGATGCGTACGGCAATGCCGGGTAGCAGCGCGCCTACGGTTCCCTTTTTCATGCCGGGGATGAAATCTCCGGCGGCATTGGACGGGGCGGGGTCCACAAAATTGACGGAACAGACGGGGGATGCCTCCGTCAGGCCGTATCCTTCACACGGGATGGTGCCGAATTTTTCCCGGAAGGCGGTGGCGAGGTCTTCCGGCAGCTTTTCCGCGCCCACGATCAGGTAGCGGACCGTCTTGAAAGTATCCGGTTCGCACCGCTTCATGAAGCCGCGCAGGAAGGTGGGGGTGGTGACCACCAGGCTGATGCCGTACTGCTTGATCAGAGCTCCCAGGCGTTTGGCCTCCAGCGGGGAAGGGTAGGTGACCATGTCGTACCCGCCGATCATGGGGTACCACAGGCCGATGGTGATGCCGAAGCAGTGGAACACGGGCAGACTGCCCAGGAATCTGCTCTGCGGGGCCAGCGTGATGCGGGAGGAACACTGGGAAATATTGGCCAGCAGGTTGTGGTGGGTAAGGGGTACCCCCTTGGGTTCCCCGGAAGAACCGGAAGTAAACATCAGCACGGCTTCATCCCCGCCCACGGGTGTGTCCAGCCCCAGCTTCCTGATCATGAACCCGGCCGTCAGGAACTTGATGGCCAGTCCCCACCGCTTGGCGGAGCCTTTGAGCTGGGGAAGTTCGCGCTCCATGAAAATCAGGTCTCTCTGGGGGGGCCAGGGAAAATTCTGGAGCTTGCGCATGAAGGTATCCGCCGTGATGAACCAGTCCACGCCGGACTGCTTCACGGAACTGGAAAAAGCGCTTTCCGAGGCGGAATAATTGAAGTTGACCGGGGTCTTGCCCGCAAACAGGCAGCCCAGGTTGGCAATAGCCGCCCCCTTGCCCGGCGGCAGGATGATGCCTACCCTCCGGTTGGAGGTAATTTTCTTCAGCCGTTTGGCGAAGGCCACGGAAATGGCCAGAAGCTGGCCGTACGTCAGGGAGGTGTCGTCAATTCCGTCAATCACCCGGCAGTCCGAATGCTGCTTGAGGCTGCGGAACAGCAGGGCGGAAAGGGAGCCGTGGAGCTGGGGCAGCGTGGCATACGCCTGGGCGGAGCATTCCAGCCACGCCGTGGTCAGGCGTGCGGCCATTTCGGCTCCCGGAGCCAGCTTGGGAAGAATGTGAATCTGGATATCCGCCTGGGCGTCCGTATCCGCTTCCGCATCCAATACGGAGCTGGTGTAAAAACCCACATACACCGGGACGGGGGAAATGTGCAGGGCTCCCAGGGTTTTCATGACCCGCGGGGGAATTTGGCAGATGGAACCCTTGATATGCGCCACAGGGCCGGGCAGGAAAACCACCCTGCGCCCCTGGTTGATGCGCTCCATGATCGCCGCGCGCAGGGCGATGGGGTCGCTGGTTTCCGCGCGAAACAGAATGCCGTCCGCCTTGGTGGATTCCAGATGGGCCGCAATGGCCGCGTCCGGAGGGAGGGCTTCCTCCACCAGGTAGGTAATGCGGTCCCTGCCCAGTTCCTTTTCGAACATGAGCAGGGTTTTGTGGGACAGCTTATTGAAAATCAGCAGGTCGCCGGCGTCGGATAGATGGGAGGTACCGAAAATGGCCATGAGGGAAAAATGAAAAACTTGCTCCATTTATTCTAGCGACCTGATGCCCGGAGGGCAAGAAGGAAAGCCGTTGCTTTTCCCGCTGTCATGAGTTCGCCGCAATAACCGAAGAAGACGGATGAAGAGGCATTTCCGTCTGTCATCAGAAATATACGGTTTTTTTGAGAAACTTTTTCATCCTTGGCTGGAATTTTTGAAAAGACAATCTGTCCGGCGGCGTTCTTCCATATTCGGGGTTAGTGTGCAGGGTATTTTCCGCAGCAGGACGCAATTGAATTTCTCTGCATTTTTATTCAAAAAATGTTGTTCAGTCAGAACGGCGAGAGGCCTTCGGCACAGTCCCTGTTAATCTGTAGCAATGACAATATCATGCAGATTAAAGACTTGAATCAAAGGCTGCCGTTCCGCGCCTGTTGCATGCGGAATCCATTGGCGGAGGCGCGGAAAGGATGGGAACGGAATGAAGAGGAGAAGGGAATGTGCGGATTTGAAATCCGGTGTCAATCTGGAAGTTCCATTTACAATGCTTTAAATCATTTTTCTTCTTCCAAACGCCTCTCACCAAATTCAAGAATATAACAATTATTTTCAATAATTTCATGAACTTCATTTATTACAAAATATTCTTTAAATGAAATACTTATGCAATTATCAAAAGACATTTTTCTCCTGAGTTTCCTTTTCTGAACGGATTTCAAATTCGATAAACCGCTAATGATATAGAGAGCCTCCTCTGTTTTCTTGTAAAAATAGATTATAATTTAACATATTCGTAACCAACATTTTATCTAATGAAGCTTCATTTGCCTTTGCAACTGCTGTCCGCTGTGCTTGCCTGCTGCGCCCTTCTTTCCACTCCCGCCTATTCCCTTGATCTGGGTGCCAATGAAACCATTACGGAGAATACGGACTGGACGGAAAATACAAATGTAACGGCCAACGTCACCCTGACCATTAACCCGGACGTTACCGTTACCCAGGAGACGGGCTCCCTGGTCATTGGAGGGCATACGCTGACGGTTGACGGCGGAGGCACGCTCAGCATTCTTAGCACTGCTACGGAACACACGCTGGCGGCAGACGGGCGCCTGAATATCCAGGGCGGCTCCACGCTGGACCTGACGGCTCCGGATGCACGCCTTTCCGTGGCGCAGGATGCCAACTGGACCCGGTTCATCATCTCCGTAGCGGATAACAGCGTGTTGAAAACACGCAGCATGGCGGCAGGGGATTACGTATTCGGGGCCAGACTGACCAATAAGGAAAATTTGCTCCTGTCCGGCGGCGGCACCATTGAGGTGACGGCCACTGCGGCGGAAACGATATCCAACATCGGCTTTACCGTGAATGAAGGCGGCGGCAGTTACCTGGTAACCAATGCGGGAACGACGGTAAAAATGATTCTGAACCCGGAAAAGACCATTCAGGCCGTTCTAAATGACGTGCTGACCCTGGGCGGTGCGGGTAATATCGAAGGAGGGGACGCGAATGACATGTTCATCGGGAACGGAGGACTGAAAAAAGTGGGGACCGGTACGCTGACATTGAAATATGCCAACTCCTTTGGCGGCGGTGTGGAACTGAATGGAGGCACGCTGATTGTGGATCATGCCGACGGCATGGGGACGAACAAGGTTCTTTCCGTAACGGGCAATGCGGCCATTGGAGGCACGTCCGCCGCGTATCAGGGGCTTTCCCTGTCTTCCGGCGTCAGTCTTGACGTTTCCGCGGTGGATACCGGTGCGGGGTTGACCATTGCCTCCGGCAGTGTTTCCCTGGGCGCACAAAGTTCAATCACCGGCAATCTGGTTTTAAACGAGGGTTCCCTGTCCCTGGGCGGCCAGAACACGATGACCGGCAATCTGAGTCTGGGAACCGGCCTGTTCATTGATGCCAGCCATATGACGAAGAACGGGGACGCCCTGCTGGCGCTGACCGGCGCTTTGACGGTGAACGGCAGTCTTCTGCTGGAGAATGCAGACGGCGTTTCCTGGAGCGCCGGAACGTACAACCTGATCAGCGCCACGGAAGGCGTTACCGGGGATCTGGCCAACACCATCCTGCTCGGAACCCAGTATATGGGGAATTGGGATACGGCGGACAATGTCCTGAAATTCGTGGTGACGGAACTGACCTCCATAAGCTGGACGGGCGGAGGGGACGCTACCTGGACGGTGGGGGGAAGCGGGACCAATTCTCCATGGAGCGCCGGGAGCACTTTTGAAAACGGCATGGGAGTATCCTTTGGGGATATTGCCGGCAATCCTCCCCAGACGGTCAACATCACCGGGCAGGTAAATCCCGGCCTGATTCTGGTCAATGCGGAATCCACCGATTACACATGGACGGGAACAGGCTCCCTTACGGGAAGCTCCAAGCTCCAGAAGACCGGAAACGGAACACTGACAATCGCCACGGACAACTCCGGTTTTTCCGGAGAAGTCCTGCTGGGCGGCGGCCTGGTGGAAATACAGAACGCCGGGGCGCTGGGCACGGGGGACATTGTTTTCAACGGCGGCGCCCTCAAATACGGAACGGGCATTACGACGGACATCTCCGGCCAGCTCAAGACGGATGCCCTGGCAAGCAATGCCATCCTGGTGGATACCAACGGGAATGCCGTGACATGGGCCTCCCTGGCGGGATGGGCCGGAACGCTCACCCGTTCGGGAGAAGGCAGCCTGATGCTGGGCGCAGGCACTTATGAAGGAAAGCTGACGAATGAAGGGGCGGGTTCCCTGACCATCGGAGCGGGAAATGCTTCTCTGACCGGCGGTATTGGCGGTACCATAAGCAAGACGGGAGACGGCACCCTGACTATCAACAGGAATACTTTTATCAATTCCAACGGCTCCACGCTGGTGGTGGAAAGTGGGACTCTTTCCCTGAGGCAGGATGAAGCGGCTTGGACTGGAACCATGAATATCGTGCTGGGTGAGAACGTAACGATGAACGTTCCCTACGGCGTAGGAGTGAACGGAACGGGAACGTTGACCATGGGCAGCGGAACCACCTTGAATTTGAACAACGGGAGCGGTACTTCCAATACATTCAATATGAATATCGTTCTGGATGCTGGAGAGGGATTGGTTTCCCTGAGAGGATCTCTCAACGGCAACAAAACATCCGTGGGAAGCACGATCAGCGGTACGGGCAATTTGAGGATTACGCACCTTGATAACGGTGGTAATGACTGGAAATTCAACGGAGGCTGGGTGAAAAACTCCTATGACGGTAATACGGAAATCATTGCTACTGACAGGCAGCTTAACTTGACCTATGACATAGGAAGCGCTTCGGTTACGGGCGGACAGACGGTGACTCCCTGGGGACAGGGAGACGTCACAATCGGCGGAGGAGCGAATACCATGACGGTGACATTCAGCGGGGTGGGCGGTACCGCTGCCTCAAACGGAATTTCCCTGGATGGAAATATTACCCTGAAAGGGGCCAATGCCGCCACGCGGCTGAACATTTTTGCCGGGTCGGCCGGAACCATGACTCTCAACGGCCTGGTATCCGTAGAAACGTCCGGCACCGGAACGGCCACGATCGGCAGCGGTGACGGCCTGAGGATGGGAGGCGGTCTGGCCGGAACCGGAACGCTGGTGCTGACGCAGGATAATACCGCCACGGGAACACTCACCATCACCAGCGGCAAGGTCCAGCTTGGAAACGGAGAGGCTGCTGGTTCCTGGACGGGGCAGATTACCGGGGCGGGGGAATTGCTGGTAAACAGATCCGCGGGTTCCCCTGTAATCAACCTGAATGCCTCCAATAACTATGAGGGCGGCACTGTCCTGAACGGCGGCAGCGTAAAAGCGCTGGGCGCGGGATCCCTGGGTACGGGGGCCGTCACTGTCAACGGCGGCTCCACCCTGGACATGAACGGCCAGGCCGTGGCCAACAGCGTCACCATCACGAAGGGCGGTCTGCTGAACGCGGGGGCCTATGCCACGGCCGGCGGCGTGAACGTGAATGCGGAAGCCGGTTCCGGAGACATCAACCTGGGCGGCCTGTCCGGGGACAAGGTGGGCTCCATCAATACAACCACGGCGGGCACCGCCGTTACCGGCCTGACCGGAAACCTGACCCTGACAGGCGGCAATTCCCTGCACGTAGGGGTAAACAACACTTCCTACGCGGACGGGGGCGACCAGAAGAGCCTGCTTCAATTCAATGACACCGCTACTGGTACCGTCTCGTTCGGCGGGGACGCATCTGACCTGACGCTGCATCTGGACATTGATACGGACATCCTCATTGCCATGCGCGATCTGGAATCCGTCGGTATCCTGCTCACCAACGGAACGATTGGCGGCTTGCCGTCGGACAATCTGGTTGAATGGCTTAACCAGCACCTGACCTTTAACGCCACGCTGGAAAGCCTCGGCTTCGGCATTCAGGGCGTGGAGGGCGGAAGCATCCTGATCTCCGGAAGAACGGACCAGATCTACATTGCATCGGAAGACGGGAACACGGTTACCAGCATTCCGGCCCTGAACTCCTATTCCCAGGTCATCGTGAATACGGACCTGGCGCTGAATTTGGACGTACCCGCCGCCAACACGGACAAGACCATCATCCGCCATCTTTCCTCCGGTACCTCCACCACGGGCAATCTGAACATCAACGCCACGGGGGACGGCTCCCTGAATGTGGAACTTGCCAACGACCTGGACAACTCCGTATTCAACGGCAATCTCACGGTCAACGGCGAGCGTGTGGACCTGGTCAAGACGGGGAACAAAACGCTGACCCTTAACGGCAACGTCACCACGGCCAATTCCGTGGTCGCGCAGGAGGGGACGCTGGCGCTGAACGGCTCCGCCAACAGCATCGGCACGCTGAACCTTGCCTCCTCTGCAGATGGGGGGGCCAAGGTAGTTATCCGCGGCATCACCACGGCTTCCCTGGCGGATGACGCGGCAGGCGGCAGCCTGGAAATCGCCTCCGGGGGCACCCTGAAGACTACCGGAGATTCCACGCTGGACCGGGCCACTTCCATTTCAGGGGCGGGAACGCTGAATGTTCAGGAAGGTTCCAGCCTGACTCTGTCCGGTGAAGCCGGGCTGTCCGGCACGTCCGTCACGCTGAATGGAACCCTGAGCCTGGACGGCACGGGGGACAAGTCCATTCTGCGGCTGTCCGGTTCCGGCGCTCTGGACTTGAACGGGAACACCCTGTCCATCACCTCCACCACGCCGGGAAGCGCCTCCTTCTCCGGCACTTTGCAGGGAGAGGGCACTCTGGACATCTCCGGAAAGGTCACTCAGGAAATGCGGACCGGGAGCACCGCGTACGACTTGAACGTGCATGACGGCGGCACGCTCGTCCTGAAGGGGACGGAGGCTTCCGCCAGACTTGACTACAGGAATGTGGCGGTGGGTTCTTCCGGCATCCTGCGCGTGGAAGCCACCGGCTCAGGCAGCGGAAACGCCAATACGGCCTTGAATCTGAACAGCATTGACTTCCAGAGCGGTTCCACCACGGAATTCGTGTACAACCTGAACCAGACGGACCCCTTCAACTCCGCCATGATCACGGCGGACTCCATCACCATCGGCGATGGAGCCCAGTTCGTGCTTGCCAACATGGCGGGCAACACCGGCCTGGGCACGTATGATAACCTGGAAAACGTGGTGCTGATGACGGCGGACCTGATCAATGGACTGGATGAAGGAGCTTCCCTTTCCATCGGAACCTCCGGACTTTTTGCCGTGTACTACAAGGATGCCGTCATGTCCAGGGACGGGGACAACATCGTGTTGAACGCCACCGTACAGCAGGAAAACATCTTCACGCCCGCCGCTGACTCCTACAATTCGGCTGCCGGTTCCAATCTCCTGTGGGAAGCCAGAAACAATCTGGACGCCACTTCACAACTGGGCCAGTTCATGAATGCCGTGAGCAACATGATCACGGGGGACGCACCGAATTTGGCCGGCGCATCCAGAGCGCTGGCGGCAGCGGCGGGTTCCACGGTCAACGCCCTGGGCACGGCCCAGCGCGACGCCCTGCGCGAACAAATGGGATGGATACGCAACCGCACCAACC